>Ga0210409_10000214_pt1 | contig 116461 bp, 99 predicted proteins | sample IncBWH17MmetaG_FD_161649 | JGI IMG/M metagenome (GOLD analysis project Ga0210409, IMG submission 161649) | Forest soil microbial communities from Barre Woods Harvard Forest LTER site, Petersham, Massachusetts, United States - Inc-BW-H-17-M | ecosystem: Environmental > Terrestrial > Soil >...
GGGTTGGAGTGATCGGGTGTTTGCGGTCGGCCGTTCGTACGGAGGGGGTCGATGGTTTGATCGCGGTGTTCACGCCGGCAAGCTTGCGCTGTGTTCCGTGACAGTTGGCGGCCCGCCGGAACTTTACAGCGAACGCGGCTTCTATGCGCCCCTGGAGCAAATTCTTTTCCCGGTTCATCGCGGAATACTGGGATTCACGGGGTTCACAGTGGTTGAACCGTTCATCGTGTATGGCCCGCAGCGTATGAGCCGGGCCGAGCGCCTCGCCCGCCTGGGCGATTACCGCCGTCGATTGCTCGCGCTCGAGAGCCTGCCGCGTGTTGAGAATCCCAGAACCTCGGATTACGAGGGCTTCGTCCGCAAGCCAAGCGGCGCAGGCGACCGGCTCGGCTGAGTCTACCGCCCATCGGTTCGTTACCAAACGGACGAAGCAGTCCGAATATGGCATTTTTCCGTGGAACGCCGCGCGGTGCCAGATAGCACCGCCAAGCACAGTCGCGGCGTTGCTCGGAGGGCACTATGAAGCGGACGTTCAACTTCCTTTGCTGTTTCACCGCGACCGTGATTCTTCTCGGCGCGCACACCGTGAACGCCCAACGCCAGGCACCGGTGGCAGGTTCGGCCGGGATTTCGGAACTCGAAATGCAAGTGCTTCTGGATCGAGTAGGCTTCTCATCGGGTCAGATCGATGGAGAGCGCGGGAAGAACGCCCGCAATGCACTGGCCGCGTTCCGGGAGGCCCGTGGAATTGCTATCGGTAAGCGCGGGAATAAGTCACTGCTCCTGGCGCTCGGCGCCGGCTCCCTTGAACCAATCGTGCCGCACACGATCACGGCGCGGGAAGCGGCCGGCCCGTTTAGCGTGAGCATTCCGCAGGATATGACGGAGCAGTCCAAGCTCCCTGGCCTCTACTACACGTCCATACTCGAAGAACTCGCCGAAGAATTCCACTCCGCGCCCGCTCTCCTCAAGCGGCTCAACCCGAGCGCACGCTTTACCGTGGGAGAGGACATCCGCGTCCCCAACGTACTTGGCGAAATGGGCGGTGCGGCTGTTACTGAGAAACTTGGTGCGACGCTGCTCGAGAAGCACCAGCGCGTGCGTCACCATACGGGGCGGGTTAAGGTCGTCGTCTCGAAGAAGAATTCGATGCTCACAGTCTATGACAGCAACGATCACATCATTTTTCACGCACCGATAACGAGCGGCAGCGAGCACGACCCGCTTCCTTTCGGGAATTGGGTCATCACGGCGATCGACCGAAATCCAACCTACAACTACAACCCCGATCTGTTCTGGGACGCGGACCCAGCCAATGCCAGAGTGACGATCGCAGCGGGCCCAAACAATCCCGTGGGTGATGTCTGGATTAGCCTGAACAAGCCGCACTACGGGATACACGGTACACCGGCACCCGCGCGGATTGGTTATTCAGAGTCCCACGGATGTGTGCGGCTCACCAACTGGGATGCCCTGGAACTCGCCGCGCTCGTAAGCAAGGGAACAGCGGTCGTATTCAAGCCGTGATATCGCGCAACCCCCGACATCTGGCGCGGCCGCTACGCTGTCAGTGCGACTGCGGTGGCGATGCGACGCGCATTCGATACCTGACGTTCACGTCGGCACTGGTTATCCTCTTCTCGCTTGCATCGGCCGCGCCAACCACCGTAAGCGGGGCACGTCAGGACGCCTGGGTCGTGCAAGCCAGCGCGGGGCTTCCGCCTGCCGTCATCGATGCGCTGTATCGAATCGAGGGGGTCGATCGTCGACTGCTGGCTTTGCGGGCTTACCTACGCGCCGGCGACGCCTTGTCCGAGCGATGGAGTTGGAGTCAGGACCGATTATCCGCCTATCCCTCAACGCCCGAGGGTAAAGCCGCGGCGATTGAAATCGATGCCGTGGCCGCTGCATTTGCCACCCGCAATCCCGGATTTACGCTTCTGGTCAATCGACAACCTCGAACTCTGGATGTGCAGATCACCCATTGGAACGAGAACGAGTCCGTCGGGAAGACGGCCGCAATGCTCCGCGCTGCGCTCGAGCGACGGTTCACCGCCAGTACGCCGCTCAATGCGGTTGAGTTGCGAAAGGCGCTGATCGAGTGGCCGGGAGGAGGTGCCGCTGCGCTCGCGGCTCCGGGACTCTCGGCACATGGTCAAGAGCGCGCTGTCGATTTTCAAGTCACGCGCCACGGCCAGGTCATCGCTGGAACGGACGTCGCGTCGGCGCGTCGCCAATGGGATGCTGCGGGTTGGACGCAGAAGCTCCACGCGGCGATCGGCATCGCGGGGAATCGTTTCGTGGGGCCACTCCAAACACCGTACGAGCCCTGGCACTATACATATGTGGCCCGATGATCTCGGATCGCAAAAGCCTGGTGCGAGTCCTCACGCCACGCGCCGGTCTCGTTCAGACTTGATCGGCGCTGCGTGGACACACCTCTGATCTTCAGTTAGGCGCCGTCAGAAGCACGCCGCCCGCGTACCGAGCGGCGATTCACGCCCTACGCAGCAAGAAGATAATGAGAGCGACGACGAGGATCGTTCCAAGTATTCCGCCGCCGATATACATGTGCTGCTCCTTCAGAAAGTCCAGGGCGATAGTGAAGCATGCGGAACATCAGCCATCAGCTCGCTACCGCACACATCGGCTGGATTGCCGAGCTCTGTCCAGCGCCTGCCGCAGCTTCTGGCAGTACGTGCCTGCGGCGAGGGTGTGCACGAGGGTTTTGCCAATGTGCGCGGACGTACAGATCATGCTTCGAGGAGTGTCTAGCATCTCGGTTGAAAGCCCGATGACTGGTGCGACGTTGGCTTGACGCCGTCGGAATCCCACGACGCAATCGCGAGGTGTGCCAATGAACCTCCATCTGTCGATCGGATTGCACTTTAACGGCTAGACTGTGGGCGGGTATTCACATCATTTGGCGAATTGCATGGGCTCGCGGGCCGATCCGAGCCGAGGGGCCGCCCCGGTTACGGGCGCACGTTGTCATCGCACTGGTTGGCGCAGCGCTGTGCGTTCTCACGGGTTGCGTGTCTGCCCGCTATAAGTTCGCTGCCAAGGGCACGCCCCCCGCGCGCGCTCTCAACGTTCGGTTCCCCGGGGCGCCGCTCGAGGCAACCCTCGAAAGCGTAATTACCGACGGCAGCCCGGGTTCGTGGAAGCAGATAGCCTTCTGGGACGAGTACGTCGCTACGCTCCACAACAGCGGCGACCAGCCGCTGCAGGTAGCCTCCGTCACGCTGGTGGATTTTGCCGGGACTCCCCGGTCACCAGGAGATGAGCCGTGGGCACTGGAACGCGAGAGCAAGACTCTCGAGAGGAGATACCGGGACTCCGGCATGGCCTTCGCGCGGATGGCCGGACCGCGCGTACTCGCCGCCACTGCAGAACCCGTCGTGATTGCCAGCGCGGGGATCGGAACAGCGGGCGCTGCCGCGGCAGCGACCGTCACCGCGGTGGCGCTACCCGTATATGCCGTGACGATCTGGGGCATAAACATGTCCCACAAGTCGGCGATCAAGACGGAGTTCTACCGCCGTCGGCTGCCTCTGCCGCTGAGCCTCGCGCCCGGGGAGACTCGGACCGGCAGCCTGTTCTTTCCGATGGTTCCAAATCCCCGCTCAATGGACCTGACTTGGTCAAACGAGTCGGGCAAGGGTGATTCCCTTCTTCCGCTCGATTTTCTCCGCGGGCTTCACGTCACGGCGCTATCCGGTGGTGACACGACTCCACACAGTCCCTCGCCCTGAACCGCCCGGTGCCAAAGGCAGTCGAGCGCCAAGCGTTCAAGCGCGACGGTTCACGGCGATGAGACTTGCGGCGGATAGCTTATGACTACGCCGTCCACGTGAGCAAACGACGTCAGTGTGTGTACCTGAAGGCGAGTCGCGTTAGTGATCTCCTCGGCGCGGATTCCATGGACCGTCAGCGCGTCAGCGATCAGCGAACGATGGCAGCGCCACGGCAGTGCTTCTGCACACATCAGCGTAATGCGATCGTGCGTCGCCTGGTCAATGAGTGCGGCCAGATGTTGTGCGAATTCCGGGGTCTGCATGTAATCAGCGAAACCGCGGAAGGAAACATTTCGCCAGCCCATATTTAAAGACCCCGGGTGGGTATGGCGGAAGCCTCCGAGTCCGGGTGCATGCGCATAGCGGATGCCGGCACCCTCCAGCGCCACTGGCAGGGTATCGCGGTTGAACTGCGGGTTGTGGCGCGAGCGCGGCACAGTGCGAACGTCAATGAGTCGGCTCACCGAGTGGCTGGAAAGCAGAGCAATAAACTCCGCGAGCGGGCGCGTCGAGTGACCGACGGTTAACACGATAGTTCGCGATTGATGCTTCACTTTGATCGGCCGACTCGCGGAAGAAGATGCCCTTTGCCAAGAGGGCTTCACTGAAGGATCAGGCGAGTAGAGGCGCGCTCGTCACAGCCGCTATATGGTGATACCGCAGGAGGAAGTGCAGGATGCCGGCCGTGCCGAGCATGAGCCCGTCGGCGCCGGTCGCGGGCTCGTTGGGCAGATAGTGCCACGGCTGGTGCGAGCGGCTGCGAAAGAGCGCCACCAGCACGTTGGCAATGTCCGCCGCGCGCTCGCGCCAGCACTCCTCCCTTAGTACGCGATGCGCCTGGAGATAAACCTCGCCGACGCCCGCAAGACCGTGGCAGTGACCGAGGCTGTGGTTACGAAGCTTCGGCGGCGACGCCCCGAGCGCTCCTCGAAGCTGCTCCTCCGCGATGGCAGGAGTGCCCTGGGCTTGCGCGACGCACAGCCAGCCGAGCGCAATGCCCGGCGCTCCGTGACACCACCAAACAGAGGGCGCCGGATGTGAGGCGCTCTGCGGCCAATGCCATCGGCCGCCGCGCCCGCGCCGGGCGCGGCTGACCAGCCAGGCCTCGGCCCGGCGCCACGCGGCATCGGCGGCTGCATCACCTGTGAGCGCGGCGTAGCTGCCGAGGAACCCCATCATGCCGGCTGCCCCGTGTGCAAAGCCGGTGTAGCGCTCACCGCTTGCACCCTGGGCGCCCTCGGGCAGCGTCCACGAACCATCCGGATTCTGCGTGCGGACGAGGTAGGCCGCGCAGGCGGCGGCACCGGCCCGGAGCCGGGGCGCACCGAGGCGTCGGGCACAGGCGAGGGCCGCAAACCCCTGACCCGCAGCGCCGTGGGTGAAATCCGGCCAATCGAGGCGCCCCGCGAGTGCGACGGCGAGAAGCGCGTGCAGCGCCTCATTCGCCGAAACGCACCCGGCCTGCACCGCCGCGGCGACTGCCAGCGCACGGCCAGCGCGGCCGTGTACGAGGCCGGGCAGGTCGGGCGTTACCGCTGCCTGCGCCGTCAAGACGCGCGCCGCTCGCTCGCCGAGCGCCGTATCGAGGGGCGCGACTCGAGCCCTATGCGCAGCGGCGAGCACGTACAACAGCCCGGCGATGCCAGCGTGTGCATCGACCGATGCCGCATCGTGAGCTGCGCGCCGAACCCGCAGCCGATCGAGCCGCAAACGGAATCGTGCTGTCAACGTCTCCAGTCCTTCGGTCAGTACCGAGTCGTGCGCCGCCGACGTAAACAGCGGCGCACTGGACTGTTGGCGGTGAGTCGTTCTGCCGCGGGCCGTCGAGGCGAGCGCGCCAAGCAGCGTCGCGGCGTCGAGCTCGCCCGAGGATTCATCCGCGAGCGTGCGGGCCAGCAGCTCGATGAGCATTGCATCGCGCAGCCCCGTCAGCCCGGCGAGCCGTGTTGCGAGCTCGCGCGGCCGGCCGTGCACGACGGCCGCCGGATCGAGCCCCGTGAGCATGAACGCGAGCAGGCGTCCACAGGCTTGCCAGTCATCGCGGCGTGCCGGTGCGCGCAGCTCCTGGCTCGGGCCGCTGAAGCCCGGCGTGCCGAGTCGAAACGCCGGCATCCGACTCCCGACGATGTGCGCGCACTCCCAGTCGAGGAGATAGACCTGATCGTCATCGCCGATCCAGACGTTACCGGGCGCGACGTCGCGATGGATTACTCCGCGGGCGTGTGCGGAGCGCAAGCGACGAACGAGCTGTGCCGCGTAGCGCAGCAGCCGGTGCCGCACCTGCGCTCGCACGCGCATCCATGAGCGGCCCGTAACGAGTTGGTACACGAGCTCGCCTAGCGCCTGACCCGGCACGTAGGCTACGGGCAAGTAGCCGATACCTTCGTCTTCGAAGTACTCGCCCGCGGAGGCGATACCCGCAAGTCCGCGCAGCCGCGCGAGCACCGCGCCCTCGTGCCGTAGCCGAGCACGGCGATCACGCCCGGCCGCATCCACCGAGCAATGCGGCCGGGCCTGCTTCAGCACGTAGGCTTTCGGTGCTCTCGCGTCAAGAACATCGATCGCGCGCAGCACACTCCCGGCAAGCCCGGGGCGCAGCACGTCGGTGACGAAATACCGCTCGGCGAGCAGCCCTTGCCTGTTGGGTCGCGCCGGTGCCGGCTCCGGGGCCACTGCTGGGAAGGGAATGGTGATGCCTTGCGGACAGCGGAAGGGTACCGAGCGGAGATCCGGCGTCCAGTTGCCGCTGCCATCGGGAATGAGCTCGGTTGGCTCGCCGAACCGGTCATGGATGATCCTCGGGCGAACGGAGCCATAGCGCGCGTAAACCGCCTCACCCAGATGCAGATCGGTCTCAACACTGGGCCCGACGATTCCGCGTGTGTGCTCGATGAGCTCGCGCGCCAGAGCAACCGCCTCGGTATCGTTGCGCGGATACACCGTGATGACCTTGCCGATCTGTGCTTCGCCGAAATTTCCAGCGCTCAGCTGCACGATTGCATCGCGCTCGGCCGCCATCTTGAAATGCGCGCGATAGCGCGCCAGGCAAGGCAGCACCCGCTCGAACAGCCGGTCGACGCCGGTGACCGTTGCCGACACGTGCAGTTTCCAACCCGCCACGTGCGTCGGGTTGCCGACCATGAGCCACGGGTCCTGCCGCTGAGGGTTGACTCCGAGTGCGCGCAGGCGGGTCGCGAATTCGTCGGCGGCGGCGCCGGTCGTCACGCTCACGGGTCGGACGCCGGCGCGCTTTGCGCGTGCGGGCATGCAGGGACGCCTGTCAGATTCAAGCCCGGCTGCGGCGGCACTTGCGCGGCATCAGCCGCTTTCGAGGGCTGGGCTCTTTAAGCGGGACTCGGTTTCGTGTTTCCGACGCAACTGAGAATCGGTTTCGTGTTTCCGACGCAATTAGGAATCGGTTTCGTGTTTCCGACGCAGGCCATCGTCCCCTTGCCACATAGAGTCTTTGTCGCGGCGTAACACTGAGAGATCGGGTAGCCGTCCGCGGGCGCAGCCATACGCGTGAGGAATTCCTGGGCATCCCGGCCGCGGACCAGTCGGCGCGCTGACCTGCTCCTGAGCACTCGCATGATGCTGTTGGGGTCAAAGACCAGGTCTCTTATGAGGTCCGGGTGAGCCCTGAGCAGGCTGAGCAGCTCCGTCATGCCCCTGTCATTCTTCTTCATGCCGTCCGCCCTTTTCCGGTCTGGTGGGCCCGGAAACCGTAGCTTCAGTCAAGTCTAGATCCGTAAGCCATAGGTGTCCAACCACGGACTGGACCCGATTAGCGGTCGAATCCGAGGCTGCTGCGCAATGCGGCAAACCTCGGATCAGCGTGCAGCGAGCTGAAGGCCGGCTCCGGTGTGCAGGCGAGGCTCGCCGCAAACTCGGGCTGGCGCTGCTCGACTGCTCGCTGCAGCCACTGGTACGCGGGCTCGAGCTGGTTGCGATACGCGTATGCAAGTCCGGCCAACCCCGGCAAAGTCTGGCCGTATCGAGTGCGCAGCTGGGTGATCGCTTCGTCGGATGCATCGCGGCGGCCCACGGCGGAGTAGATGGTTGCGAGCCCCGCAAGACGCGCTGACTCGTCGGGCTCCAGCTCGATCATCTTGAGCGCGGAAGCCGCCTCCCCATGCGCCGTGAGCGCCCGTGCGAGCAGGGCGTGAGCTCCGGGATACCTGGAGTTCTCCGCGATCGTCTGCGTGACTATGTCCTCGGCTTGGGTGTACTCGCCTCCGCACAGATGACTCTGGGCAAGGACGTACTTCGTGCCGACGCTGAGCGGATCCCGCTGCAGCCGCTCGTGCTCCAGACGTATGGCCTCCGCCCAGCGCCCAGCGCTGCGCGCCAGCTCGCCGCGCGCCGTTAACACCGATAGATTCGCGGGATCGAGAGCATCGGCACGTGCGATGCTGCGCTGCGCTCCTGCCCAGTCGAGCTGGCTCATCTGCAGCCATGCCAGGCCGACATAGGTGCGACTGGAGTTCTTGTCGAGGGTGAGCGCCCGGTCGTACGCGGCGCGCGCTTTGGGGACGGCCGTCTCCGGGGCAACCCTGCCCGTCTGCATCGAGTCGTACCACCAGCTTCCCAGTTGATACCACGCGTCCGCGTAGCCGGGGTCCTGCTGCAGGGCGGCTTCGATCAGTGCGCGCTCGTCGTCGGTGGCGACCTCCTGTCGCCAGAGGTGGTCCGCCTGCAGTAGCAGTCGGTAGGCTTCGAGCGAGCGCGTCGACGGCACGGCAGGAGCCGGCGTTTCTACCAGGCTCCCGCGGAGGTCCGCGGCGACGGCGCGCGCGATCTCCTCTTCCAGCTTAAGGATCTCGCTGCCGCTGCGGTCAAAGGCCTGCGACCGCAGCTCGAACCCGTCCGCGGCGCGGATCAGCCGGGTGCTGACGCGCATCTGCTCGGCGGTCCCGCGCACCGTGCCCTCCAGGAGGTATTCAACACGCAGGCGTCGCGCAAGCGTCGGCGCATCCTCCTTGCTGTCCTTTACCGCGAAACTCGAGGTCTGTCCGGTCACTGACAGCCCGGGGAACAGCGTCAGCCGGTCGATCAGCGCCGCCGTGAGGCCGTCGGCAAAATACTGCTGCTCGTGTCCGCTAGTGAGATCCAGCAAAGGCAGGACGGCGATGGACTTCGGTGAGACCGGCGCCTGTTGAGCGTCCGCGGTTAGGGATTGCACCGCGACAGAGCGCTTGGAGATCCACAGCTTATCGACCGCCAGGTAGGTCAGACCCAAAGCAAGGGCTGCAGCGATGGTGGCGGCTCCAACAACCAGATTCTGTCGACGGCGGGGCACTTTGTCGGCCACAAGTCCGGCGAGGAGCTGCTCCACCGATGCGATGCGAGCCTCACGGTCAAAGGCGAGCGCGTGCGCGAGCGCCGCATTCTGTTCCGCCGACAGTCCCTGAAGCGGCTGAACCTTGCTACGCGCCTCCCGGGCCTTGAGCGCGGTGAGCTCTCCGAACGGACGGTCCCCGCAGAGCATCTCGTAGATCACACAGGCGAAGGAGTAAATGTCATCGCGCCGGTCCGCCTCCTTCCCCTCCAGCATCTCGCAGCTGGCGTACCCCGGCGTCAGCGCACGCGGCCCCGACCGAGCGTGCAGCAATGGACCGCGCGACACCCGCGCGATCCCGAAATCCAGCAGCTTCGTCCGGCCCGAGGTCGTCACGAAGACGTTCGCGGGCTTGATGTCACTGTGGATCACGTTGTGGTCGTGCGCGTTGCCGAGCGCCGCTGCCACATCCTCGATGATCGGCCGCGCGTGGCTGAAGGACATGCCGCGGCCGAACTCCTCATCCAGCAGGGCACGCAGCGACTTGCCCTCGAGGTACTCCATCAGCACGTAGAGCCTGCTGCCATCCACGTTCACCGAATGCACATCGACGATGTTCGGATGGCTGAGCTTGCGGGTCTTGCGGACCTCCTCGCGCAGAAGCGTGAGCGCCTCGGGGCGCTGGCCTTTCTTGAGAACCTTGATCGCGAAGTACTCGCCGGCGACCTGTTCATCCCGCGCCAGGTACACCACCCCCATTCCCCCCTCGCCAAGCTCGCGCTCGATGCGGTAGCGGTCGCCGAGCAGCTGACCGGCCGCAAGCCGTTCCGTGCCGGATGACACGTCTGCTTCGGGAACCGCCCCGGGGGGCGAGCCTTCCTGTGCGCAGGCTGACAGCTGCGGGTCGACTTTGGTCTCGCGGGCTAAGACCTCGGAGGACGGGGGTACGCGACGGTTTTCTTCTGATGTCATCGGGTCTGCGCTGCGCGCCCGCGCGGGTGGGAAAAGAATGCGCTCAGTCCGCCAATGACGGCAAATCTGGCCGCCGCGGGTCGTGACGCGCAAATCTGGCTGCAAAGATCACGGCTTCCTAAGAACTCCCTAAAGATCTCCTCACCGTCGATCACTAACGTTACTCCCGAGGCTTGAAGACTGTTGACGAAACATGGTCCGAAAGCCGGAGTGAAGTTAGCAACCTATCTGACCCAGGAGGTCCATCATGAACTCGAATGTAAAGACCGCAAGCCGTATTCCGCTTGCCTTCACCACCGCGTTGCTGCTGGCGTGCGTGGCCGTCTCCAGTGCCCGTGCCAACGAGCAGGTCCGCTCGGAAACCGTGAAGTTTCAGGACCTGAACGTGGGTACGCCGTCCGGCGTGCAGGTGCTGTACGATCGCATTCACGCGGCCGCCAAGCGCGTCTGCTCCGAGAGCGATCCGTTTCAGCAGATGGCCGCAACCTCTTGCACTCGGAAGGCCGAGGCCAGGGCGATCGCCAAACTGAGCCTGCCGCTGCTCACCGCGTTCTACCAGGCGAAGACCGGCGGTCAGGCGCAGCCGCTGATCGCGAATCGGTGACGAGATGAAGGGTCCGGACGAAAGGACACGTCCGGGCCCTTGCTTTCGGGGGGCGTGGGCTTTGGCTGCGCCTCGGCCGAAGTGATTGATACGCCTTTCCGGAAGTGCTGTGATCGGGAGCCATGAGGCTGAAGTTCGCCGACTGCGTTCTCGATTTGCGCGCACGGCAGCTCGAGCGACGGGGCAGGGTCGTGCCCCTCGAGCCCAAGGTATACGAATTGCTGGAGCTGTTGATCAAGCGCCGGCCGGCAGTCGTTACCAACAATGAACTCGATGAGCTCCTGTGGCCGCAGGTTTATGTCGCACGCACGAGCCTGACTCGCCTGGTGTCGGAGCTGCGGGGCGCGCTTGGTGACACACCGCGCAGGTCCCAGGTCGTTCGCACTGTCTACAAGACTGGCTATGCGTTTTGCGCGGCGGCGACGTCCGTGCCGTCCGCGACCCCCGCGGCGGCAACGATCGAGCTCGTTTGGAAGAAGCAAGCTTTCCCCCTCACCGACGGCGAGCACCTTGCGGGTCGGGACGCCGAGTGCGCGCTGGTGGTCGACGCCACTACCGTGTCGAGGCGTCACGCGCGAATTACGGTCGCCGCGGGAGCAGCAACCATCGAGGACCTCGATAGCACCAACGGCACGCACGTGAAAGGAATGCGGATTTCCGCACCGACCCGGCTCGTGCCCGGTGATGAGCTCACGCTCGGCAGTGAGGTGGTGCAGGTGAGGAGACTGAGCGCGTCGGCAGTCACCGTTGAGATTGAGGACGAGACAAAGAACGCCGACAAACTACCAAGGAAATGAGTAACGCCTCTAAATTGAGCCCGGCATCACCTTGAGAACGCGCCGCCACTCATCACAGCCGATTCATTGTGATCGCCATCGCGGACTTCGTCGCGCTAACCGTATCGGCGGCCCGGATGATCACATACTCCGGGGCCTGCGAGTTGTTCAACGTTGCGAGCCCCTTCAGCTGAGCCCCGTCCGGGACACCGAACTCGGCGGCGCAGTTCATCGTCGACAGGCTGACGGCGTACATGTTGAAGCGCGTGTCGATCGTCGTGATCAGGCCGTTGATGACGCACCCGGTGACGGCATCCTGAGCGAACAGTACCCCGTCGGCCGAGATGGTGAGCGCAAGCGAGCTCGGGCCGTAATTGCCGGTGATGGTCGCGAGCGACGACGCGCGGTCGTACTGACTGCTGAATGTCAGCGAGAGAGAATTGGAGTACGTATGGCCTGCGGCGGGCGGGGCCGGATCCGTGTTGATCGTGACGCCACCGTCAATCGACGTGCGCTCGACGATCTGGCCACCGAGAGTCCCGGTCCCCCAAGTGGCGCCGTCGGGATAATGGGAGTTTTGCATCGCGATCGCATCTATGTTCGCGTTGATCGTGTTCCCGTCCACGGTGAACTGCCCGACGTAGTACACGCCTCCGTTTATCGCGCCACCGGCGTTGAAGAAGAGCTCGCCGGTTTCTGCCACAAGTCCGAGCATGGGGGTCAGGGAGATCGGATCCGTTCCGACCCAGATTCCACCCGGCGAGGCGTAGACAGGCGGAGGCGGTGGTGGAGGCGGAGGCGGACTGCTCCCGCTGCCTCCGCCACATCCCCCTACCATCGCCAGCGCAACAGCGGTAACCGCTCGGGCGGCGACTTGCAACGATCTTGCCATGAGCATTCGGACTCCGCGTCCGGGCACTGTGTCTAGGATATGCCCACCCTTCAAACGGATATTTACACATCACTTACAAAGGTTCTCTCGTCCGCTCCTCCTTCGGAACTGTTCTGGCGAATGCCCTTAACAGTCTGCGAGCTGGCAATTCGTGTGTAACGGGTGGATGTTGCGTCTCTTGCCTATGCTGGCCGTCACCAAATTGCCGCGGCATGACCCGGTAAAGGTGACCTATGGAAGTCCTCGTGATTGATATCGGCGCTCTCGCCATGTTTCTTGCTTATATGGCGATTGCGTATTGGCAGGGGGTATCACACGAGGCGCAACCACCAGGGCACCGGTCCATTGATGTTTCACGGCCCTAGGCGCCCCGAATCGCTCTGATCTGCCCGGGGGGCGTCACTTGAAAGCGGCCGCTCGCGACCGCAGTTGAGGGTCAATCTCCAGCGTTCTCCGCGTTCGGTGCCAAGCACTGACATCGACCACTACTTGACGACGTCTATATATGCATGACAGTGTATATACATGGCGGGACAAATAGACCTGTTTCAAGCATTGGCCGATCCAGCAAGGCTCCGCATCGTCGAGGCAATGAGGGCGGGGGAGTGCGCAGTCTGCGACATCGTTGAGCGCATGGACATACACCAGTCGGGTGTGTCACGGCACCTGCGCATCCTGGCGGAGGCAGGCATCGTGCAGATGCGTCCGGAGGGACAGAGGCGTCTCTACTCGCTGCGCAAGGAAGCGTTCGATCGACTCGAGGCGTGGGTGGCAGGATATCGCCGCCACTGGGAAGCACGCCTCGACCGCTTTGGATCCGCGCTCGAAAAGAACCACGCTGTCGCAAAGACACGCTCGCGGGGGACATTGTGATGGCAACGGCACAGAAGCCCGCTCGGGCGCAGTTCTCAATTGAACGTACCTATGACTCAACGATTGAGGAGGCTTGGGCGCTTTGGACAACCAAAACGGGCATCGAATCTTGGTGGGGCCCGGAGGGGTTCGACGTTACGGTCGCGTCACTCGACCTGAGGCCCGGCGGTGAATTGATTTATATGATGACCGCTGTGGCACCAGATCAGGTGGCATTCATGAAGCAGGCGGGCATGCCGCTGTCCACCGAGTGTAAGGTCACCTACACCGAGGTCTCGCCACCGAGCAGGCTCGGCTACAAGACTCTTGCCGACTTCGTTCCCGGCGTGACGCCCTATGAGGTGGCCACAGTTGTCGATCTACGGACCGCCTCTGACGGGGTGAAGGTAACCATTACCGTTGATGCGATGCACGACGACGTTTGGACTGAACGCGCCCGCGCCGGCAATGAAAGCCAGCTGCGCAAGCTGGACGCCTTGCTTGGGGGTGAGAGCAGGAAAACGACCGACCGCAGTCGCCCATGACCGGCCGCTGGCCGCTCACCAATGTGGTCGGATTGTTGCCGATCACGTCGCGGTTTCTGGCCCCATGACCTGGACGTGCCGATAACAGGAACAGGCGGCGAGCTCGAGACCTCGCTGATCGACGATCGTGATGGCGCCGCGTTGATAGCGAATCAGCTTCCTGCGTTTTAGCGCGCTGGCAGCCGCCGTCACGCCCGCCCGTCGCACACCCAGCATGTCGGCGAGAAATTCCTGCGTAAGATAGAACTCGCTGGACGGTAAGCGCTCGCGAGTCATCAGGAGCCAACGTGCGAGCCGTGCCTCAACCATGTGGAAGCGGTTGCACGCCGCGGTCTGTGTGATCTGGAGCATCAACGCATCGGTAAAGCGGAACAGTGCCCGCTGCAGCGCCGGGCTGCGCCGGAATTCCCGCAGAAAGCGCACGGACTTCATCCGCACCGCCCTGCCGGCTCCATGCACCAGAGCGCGAACCGAAGAAGCGGTGATCCCCAATGCCAGGCGAGCGCCGAGCATACCTTCACGGCCGATCAGACCGACCTCCAGAGCCCGGTGGCCCTCGACGACCGTCAGCAGCGACACCACGCAGTCGCTGGGAAAATACACGTGCCGCATCTGTTCGCCGGGCTCGTAGAGCACCTCACCGTAAGTGAGCTTGACCGGCTCGAGGCCCGGCAGCAGCCGCTGATACTCCTTGGCGGGCAGAGCAGCGAGCAGCCGGTTTGGAGTACCTGCCCGCGCCACTGCCGCGATTCGGCTCGCCTGCGCGCGCCTGGAGTCACGCGCCGCCCTGGCGCGTTTGCGCTCCCTGACATTCTCGCGTGTAACGACGGCGTGCACCGCGCCGTCCGGGGCAATTCCCGCGATCGTCAGCGTGAACGTACAACGCCCGCCCCGAGAGTGGCAGACATAATTGCTGCGAAAGAGCTTGCGCCCGCCGGCCAGTACCTCCCGAAGCCCTGCGGCGACCGCTTCGGCGCGCACGCGCTCAGGCGCGGCGGCATCGCGGCACGCCGCGAAAAAATTGCTACCTTCGCGGACACCCAGTCCGGCGCCGGCGCGCGTGCCGACAAACGCGCGCCAGGCCCTGTTAGTCATGACGACCGTCCCGGCTGCGTCGAGCACACAGACGTCGCCAGGCAGCGAATCGAGGGCGCTCAGAACGAGGCGACTCGAGCCCTGCAGCGCGGCCTGCGCCTCGGGCAGCATTATGGCGGTGCCGGTTGCGGGATCCATGACGGCGTCGATCTGGCCCGCTTCGAATGCCTGAAGCTCGGCGGCCTCTTTGACAATCCGGTGGACCCAGTCCTTGAACGCGGCCTCCGCCGTCAGCTCGGCAGAGCTCCGTATCGGCGGCAGCAGCTCGGGACTCATTCCATCTTTCCTGCGGGCAATCCAAGCGCCGCCAACACGCTGCGCGTGTCGCTGAGGTTGCCGATAACATTCGAGGCCGGTTTGGGCGACACCTTCGCGAGGCTAGGTGTTACAAGGACGCCATCGGCCAACGCGCGCCGCGGATGCTCGCAGACGTCGACGATCTCCAACTTGTAGCCGTCCTTGAGGTATCGTCCGCAAATCGCTTGCAGATTGGCGATGGCCTTGACGGAGTTGGGTGCCGTACCCGCGACGTAAAGGCGCATCACCACGACGGTTGTGACCGGCGCGCGGGCTGCACTCGCCTTAGTTCGCTTGCGGGCCACGCTGCGGTTCCTAATCGCCGTTTCTCCCGGAATTTGCGGAAACACGGGCGCCGCGGCGCTTGCGGGCCACGGGTGCCGCCGCGGCCGCCCCGTCCTCGCTGCGCTTTTTGCGCCGCTCATTCTCCCGTTCGCCCGAGGACAGCTGACGTGCCTGCTCGTCACGGCTGTAACGCTCCAGCTCAGCCCGCTGCCTGTCGAGGTCGCGTTGCAAGGCCGCTATGCGGGCCGTGGCCTCCGCTTCGGCAAGCTGCAGCTCACGGCGTTTCTGACTGAATTCCGCGTGCCGTTGCAGTTTTCGGGCCTTCTCTTCGGCCTCCTTCTCCCAGCGCAGCGTGCCCATCAGCACTTCGCCGCCCGAGGAGTAGACGTCGGTCAGCGCCGGCCCCGCTGCGCTCAGCACGAGCTCGCGCACCTGGTTCGAGTGTCGCGTGCCGCGTGACTTGACGATGGTGAGCGCGCGATTGCGTTCGCCGCCACGGACCACATACGACAGATGGATCCAGGTATCCGCAATCGTCGAGATCTGCAGCGCGGTCGCTTCAGCTTGCGGATCGTCGCCCTCGACCAGCGAGGTGATGAATGCGGTGATGTACTGGTCGCGCACCTGGTAGATGAGGCGGTTGCCGATTGCACGGGCCGAGCTGAGCGCGCCGGTCTTGGCGATGGCCGACAACGGGTCGATCACCATGCAACGCGGTTGATGCTCGAGCAGCAGCGCTGCGATTCTTATCAGGTGCTCCTCCGCGTTGGTCGCGTCGGTCCGGCCGGAATACATGCGCAACAGACCGGATTTCACGTACGCATCGAGGTGAATCCCGACCGAGGTGAGATTGCGCCGGATCCGCTCGCCGCCTTCGTCAAAGCTGACGAATAGCGTTCGCTCGCCGCGCCGACAGGCGCTTTCAGCAAACTTCCCCACCAGCGTCGTCTTGGACGTGCCGGGCGCACCCGTGATCAGGGTACTGGTGCCGCGGAATACGCCACCGCCCAGCATCGAGTCGAGGCCTTCGAAGCCGCTCGACACGCGTTCCGTCGAAGCCTCGTGGAGGGTTTCGGCCTTCCCTGGACCCACCACTTCCATGCCGTGTGGGCCGAAGCTCAGTGAGAACTCTCCGGATGCGAAAGCCGAGCCGCGATATTTCGTGATCTCGAGTCGGCGCACCGAAATGCCCTGCTCGAGGCGCCGGTCGAAGCGGATCACGCAATCGGCCATGAACTGCATGAAGCCGTAGTTCGCGGGTCTGGAAGTATCGCCATCCATCTTCGCTGTGATGAGCGCGGTCAAGTTGTTGTGCGCCAGCCAGTCGTGCAGACGGTAGAGTTCGCGCACTTCGGCGCCTGGGTTCTGCAGCAGTGCCAGCAGCACATCGATTCCATCGAACACGATCCACTCTGCGGCGAGTTCCTGTTTCTTGGCTTCAAGAATGGCCAGCATGCCGCTCAACTCGAAGTCGCCGGACTGCACGACCGTCGGTGACAGTCGGGCGTCGAGGAAAAACAGTGCGCCCTTGCCCAGAGCAGGCAGGTCCCAGCCGAACGTGGCGGCATTCGCGAAGATCTCGCCGGTGCCTTCCTCGAACGCGACAAAGATGCCGGGCTGCTTGCGCTCCCGTGCGGCGTTGACCACAGTTTGCAGAGCGAAGATGGTCTTGCCCGTGCCCGGACCGCCGAGGACCAGGCTCGTCCGGTTCCGCGGTACTCCGCCGTGGCTGATCTCGTCAAAGCCCCGCAAGCCTGTCGCCAGCTTGGGCAGGAGTCGCGCGGTGGCACTCTTTTTCGCCGTCACGCCTGGTCCTTTGCGGCGCACCATAAAGTGCGCCGAAGCCGGACATTTATTAGTGCTCATAGAGTATACGTCGCTGGGCCACGTCCAATGCGACTGTTCGCTACCGTACAGATAAGACTCGCTCGCCCGCCCGACTATACGTGTCCATCGGCAAGCCGCTCTGCGCGCGAGCGCACAGGGAACCTCAGAGCCGGCGCAACTCGGGATTGGAGGGGTAGGTTGTGCGCTGCAGGGGCGGCGCCGCTCGCCAGGAGTTGCTGACGGCTGCAGGTTTCTGAACGTGAAGATCTATGCGCGATGTAGCACAGTGGAGACGCGGGATGCCTGCAAGCGGGCACGAACTAGACCCGCACCCCGCCGAAAAGGGCGTTCGCGGGGCTGAGCGGTTGATTGACGACCCGAGCGGGCTGATTCACGTTCTTGAGGATCGACGGGCCGCAGCGATCCAGTTCGTCGGCGGTAGCACTGAACCCAGTCCCGGCGCGGAGCTGCTTGCTTCCAAGCCTGGCTCACCTGCGAGCGAGGAATTCACCGGTATGGTGCGTGGTCGGGAGGTGGCGCGCCCTCAGTCGGGCTGGGATCCGTATGAAGTGTGGCGAACCCGGGTCAAGGGATCCTCCACTGTGATGCAAGGGCGCGAACGCGAGCCGTTACGCCAGCGAGTGAGGCGTGCGCTGCGGGCGCGCGCTGGTGCAATTGCGCGAGCTGTGCAAGGCAGGCCGAAGGTAGCGGCATCTCACTGACGCGCAGGTTGCGGCCGGAGGCGATCGCTTTCTTTCTTGACCACGGCATAACACTCGCAACACATTTGCTCCAGCTTCGGCCGGTCGAGCACCGTGATCTGCCCACGGCTATATTCGATCACACCAAGCTTTTGCAACTTGCCGGCCGCTTCGGTGACACCTTCACGGCGCACACCGAGCATGTTGGCGATGAGCTCCTGGGTCATGATCAATTGGTTGGATGCCACGCGATCGAGAGACAGCAGCAGCCAGCGGCACAGTTGTTGGTCCACCGCGTGATGGCGATTACACACGGCGGTCTGCGCCATCTGCGTGATCAGGGCCTGCGTGTAGCGCAGCAGCAGAAGCTGCAGCGGCCCATTTCGATGGAACTCGTCCTTGAGCTGCTGTCCGATCAGCCGGTACGCGTGGCCGGCGCTCTGCACGATCGCCCGACTCGGGGTGGTCTCACCGCCCATGAACAGCGCCATGCCAATGAGGCCTTCGTTGCCGACCACCGAAATTTCCGCCGACGCACCGTCGGCCAGCACGTACAGCAGCGAGACGATCGAGTCGGTCGGAAAGTACACGTGGCGTAGGACATCGCCGGACTCGTATAAGACCTTACCGAGCGGCAGCGGCACGAGCCGCAGGTGCGGATAGATTCGTTCGCGCTCGGCTGGCGATAGCGCGGCGAGCAGATGATTCTGGCCCGGGTCGTGGGAGCCGGACATCGACAGCGTCACTGTAGCCGACCACAGTGGTATTGGCGCACGAAGTATAGCTCAACAAAATCCGCTTTGCGCGGTACCGTACATAACGAGCAAACGTCTGTTTCTGTGGGCCTGGGACCGTGGTCCGGAAATCAAGTACTTGGCTGCCCAGGCCGGGCTCCGGCTCAGTGACGGGCGATAAAGGACCTGGCGGCCGCGACGCAGAACGGTGCCACGAGGCTTACGTGGTAGGCCTGTGCGACGGCGAACGCGCCGCCGTCCGTAGCACCGTGTGCGATCGCATCCGCCGCAACGGCCGCTTTTGCCACCTGAAAGCCGTCTTTCAGCGGGCCGTACGGGTCACCGGTGGATCGCGCGGACTCAAGATCGAGAAAGGAGACCGGTGCGGACGGCGCCTGCGATGCCCAATAGCTCTGCATGAGCTGAGTGTTGAGCCAGAAGACGACGGGATCCAGCGCGCCGCCGCAGAGCAGCACCGGGGAGCCCGGACTCCAGTCGCGCAAGTCGTTGCGTTGCAGCGCCTGCCGCCACGGGAGCCCTGGAGAGGCTGCCGCAGTGCCCGTGGTCAGCGTCGGGTAGCCACCATCGGGGTGAGCCTGCGCGTCGCGCAGGTAGCTGAGCCTGTAGCTGTTCTGGAGCAGATTGCCGCTGCCAAAGCCGAGTGCGAAGACCGCAGCGAGATCCGCCGGTGTCGTTGGCGGCGTGATGCCGGCAAACTCAGGCGCGGGCGGTGTCGGGCTGAACAGGGCGTATTGCGGCAGCTTCCCGCCGGCGTAGAGCTCACTTCTCAGCAACGTGGTCGGCAGCAGGGATTCAATTCCGCTCGCATACTGCGGCTCGAAAACCTCATCGACGCTCGTGTAGACATTCCCGTAAGCATGCTCATAGGCCGTCAGGAGATAGGTGGAGGAGATCGTCGCACCGCCATTGACCTCGCCGTAGAACACCGCATCGACAAAGGCGGCAAGCGCATACGGCCCCGACATGGGCACCGCCGCGTCTACCCGCATTCCGGCGGCCTGCATGGCGCGATGCGTCGCCATGGCGACATGGCCTCCCTGCGAGTAGCCGGTGAGGAACAGCTGTCCGCTGTCCCGGGTGAGCAAAAGGGAGGCGAGCGGCAGGGCAGTGCGCGCCGCCTTGAGCGCGTCGATCATGTCCTTCGACTGTTGATCGGCGATCAGAAAGGGATGGTAAGGGAGCGACGAGGTGTCATAGCCGGCGTAGTTCGGCGCGACGACAATGTAGCCCTGCGAAGCGAAGAGCGCCGCGAGCAGCAGTGTCTCGGCATTCTGCATGTCCGCCATATTGAAGTTGCGGTCGGTCGTCGTGCCGTGCGCGTATTCCACGATTGGACGCCCGCCGGTGCAGCTCGCACCCGCGCCGGTGGGTACGATGAGTGCTGCCGATGCGGTGGTGGGATCATTGGCCCCTCCCACCGTCTCGTACTCGATGTGGTAGATCAGGATGTCGCACACCGGGGGACCGCTGAGGGCGAGCACCTGCTGATTGGCAGCCGCGCTGTTGAGCTCGAGGAGCAGAGTGGACGTGGTGACGGTTGACAGCAGCTCGGGCGCGTTTTGCAGCAGCGTACCCCGCGGCGGTGGTGCGTTGCCGGGGTCCGACTGCATGCCACCGCCGCAGCCGGCAAGGACAAGCGCCGGCACCGAAAGCCAACCGGGGTTCCTCAGCAAACGCATGCTACTCCGGGTCTTCCAGTCCTTTGGGTGCCGCCGGCTGAGTTGCACCGGAAGAGCTCGCACGCCGACTCGATGCCGCGGATCGCGGGATCCGAGAGACCCGGCTGACTTTCAGCGTTGCCGGCCGTGATCCTGGTGGTCTCTTTCGTGCCCGCGATCCTGGTGGTCTCTCTCGTACCCGCGATCCCGGTGGCCTCTCCCGCGCGCGCCGCGACGATCGCCCCAGTATCCGCCGCCATAGTAGACCACGGGAGGAGGCGAATAATAAGGGGCAGGCTGATAGACCACCGGCGGCGGGTATCCTCCAAAGACGAACGGGTTGACGCCGACACTGATACGCACCTGCGCGCTTGCGGTCGCGGCTGCGGTAAGCGCAAGAGCGGCGAAGACTAATGAAAGAGGTTGCTTTTTCATGATGGATCCTTGGAATGCAGTCGGGTGGTACAAGTCCGGCGTGAGGTCCCTCGCGGGGACTTACGCTTTACTTGGCTACTTTCTGCTTTCCTTCATGCGCGCGGTGAGCAAATAGCGCGTCGGCCGCCTTTTTTTGGTCGTCCGACATCGAGGCATACAGCGGAGCAAAGACCGCAGCGAGTTTCCTGACACCATCCGCATGAGCCTGGGCGATGTCCGCATAGGCATTCAGGTTATCGACAGCGCTCGCGCTGTTAACGAGTGCTTCCCGCTTGTCGATCGCTTTATCGGTCTCGATTGCACTATCACGCATCGTCTTCGCCACCGCGGCCCACTGAGTTTCCTCGGCGGAAGTAATTTGGAGCTGCGCATGCATATTCTTGATATGACTCTCGACCGCCATATCTTGTTTGGCATCTGCCTTCGCCATGGCGGCAGTCGAAGCACCAGAAGAAGGCGCCTTGGCTGGAGATGAACTCGGCGCCTGTGCATACGCGCCGGTGATGAGAAATGCGGATGTGAGTACTGCAGTGATTGTCTTCATGACTCTTCCTAAGGGATGGCGGATCGTCCGGAATTGGTGAGACTTACGCTGTCAAGGCAATGAGCGCTGTGCGGCACCGCACATAGGCTCAACTATGTGTCGCTTCCCGCTGGATCAACGCGGCGCTGGCGTCGCGACTCTTACTGACCTTCGCCTTTCCGCCAGGCAGATCGGCGTTGATCGTGCGGCGGCTCCCCCAAGGGCGCGTCACTAACACCGGCCGTCGCTGCATATGCAGCGATGCTCCCTTGGAGCGTCCTAAACGAAATGTCAGTGGGTACCTATGCAAGGCGCGATACGCCCCAATATTGGGTATCAGAACGGAATGGATTTCTTGTCCGACAGGAGAACGAAATGATGAATCTTGTGTACTATCAACCGTGGTCTCTCATGGATCGCTGGCAGCGCGAGATTGACCAGTATTTCAACCGAAGCTCTGACGCATCACAGCCCGCCCTAGCCAACGCCTCGACCTGGACGCCGTTGGTGGATTTGCAGGAGGAAAGTGACCGCTTCGTGGTACGTGCCGATGTGCCGGGGGTCGAGCTCAAGGACATAGACGTCTCCGCCGAGGACGGCACCCTGACCATTCGCGGCGAGCGACTGGCGAGGGAGCAGGTGAAAGGCGACGGCTTCGAACACATCGAGCGCGTCGCCGGCAAATTCCTGCGCCGCTTCACCCTGCCGGATTCAGCACGAGCTGAGGCGATCAAAGCACGGTATACCGATGGCGTGCTCGAGATCGAAATTCCCAAGCAGCCTCGAGTCGAGACCAGGCGAATTGCGGTAACGGTTAATTGAAGTCCGGCAATCCGATTCAGCCTCGAGAAGTTCGGACATGGCGGCGACACAGTGTGTCGTCCGCCATGAGCCTTTGAAGTGGCACCGTCTCCGCACGACTAACGCGCCATCGCTCGGCTGGACGGGATGTCTCGAGCACGCGAAAGCCTGAGGTGTCCTGACGCTGGCTACAAGCCGTCGCCGGGCGGGGGACGAGGTTGATGACGGGTTGGGTCGACGGCAAGCCCTCCAGGTCCAATAACGACAGGCCGTGGTCGGAAATGGTCGCCTTGGGGTGGATGAATGCGGCGGATCCGCTCGACGCACCGGTTCGCTCCAAGGTGTATGTCGTCAAGCCGGTGCGGCCCTAAGGCACCGCTGTGGACATTGACTTCGATTTCGTTGGAAGCGCAGCATCCACTTCGCGACGGCACCAGAATTTCCCGTGGGCAACGTCGCGGCACCAATAAATCAATTCAGCGGGCCAATCAGGCGGACAGGGAGCAAGAACATGAACGCTTCGAGCAAGCGGATGGGCTGCATCGTATTGGTATGCGCAGCGCTGGGCTTTCCCCTTTCCAGTCACGCGGCGACGGCTCCCCCCGACGCAACATGCGAGTCCCGTCTGAGCTACGTGGTGGCCGATTCCGTGGAGTGCATCCGCCCGGATACCCCTTGGGATTTCATGCTCGTGCTTGAGCAGATCGCCGACCGAAACGCAGCTCGGGATGGCGATGCGGCGGCCGGAACTCGTGAGCCGGGATACGCGGTCGCGGTCAACGCATTCAGCGCGCCGCTATCCGTGGATCAACAGCGTCGCACGACCAGTAAATTCAGAGAAGACCGCGATCAGGCATTCGAAAACAAGCGAGCCCGACCGGGGCCCGAGTTGCGACTTGGCGGCCCTCTGACCGCGGCCGAAGAAGACTTTGCGAATCGCGCCTATCCGGGAACGGACATACCGCTCACGGCAACACGGGACGCGCAGGCCGCGTTTGATCAGGCCAGAGCTCGCGGCAGTGACGATCGACAGCCCAATGCATGGACCCTGATTGGGCCAAGCGGCGTGAACTTCCCCGACGTATTGACCTTCAGCGGCGCCGACTACATCGATTCGGGTCGAATCACCGCGCTTGCCGTGGCCCCAAATTGCGGTGAAGAGCGTTGCTCTCTGTACGTCGGCGCAGCCGGCGGTGGAATCTGGCGAACGGACGAGCCATTGCGCACCAGAGGCCCGCGAGAGTGGGATTACCTGTCCGACGGCTTCGGCACCAACGCCATCGGGACGCTCACGATCGACCCGACGGATCCCAGTGGTAACACACTTTACGCCGGAACGGGCGAGCCGAATTCGTCGGCCGACTCGGAGGCAGGGGTAGGCATCTATAAGACAACGGACGGCGGCAATACCTGGACGAAGCTTGCTGACATGGTGACCGCCATCACGACTGCCGGCAACGGCACCTACACTGGCGATGCGTTCGCCGGCCGCGCGATTGCCGGAATCGTCATCGACCCGACGAACGCCAATGTAATCTACGTCGCTTCGACTCGCGGAGTGCGCGGGGTCAGTTCTGTGACCTCCGGAGGAGCAACGACCAACCCGCCGACGCCACGGCCGCCATTCGGGCTGTGGAAATCGACCGACGGCGGCGCGACCTTCAGCTTCATCTGGAATGGGAACGCGTCTATCCGCGGCGTGATCGATATCGCGCTCGATCCGGGCAACCCAAGCATCGTCTACGCATCTGCGCTGGATCAGGGAACGTGGCGCTCCATGGACGGTGGCGCGACTTTCACGCAGATCAAAGCGCGCCTCAGTGCCAAAGACCCGGATCGGCCCTCGTTCGCGGTAACTATGCTGCTTAACGGTAAAACCCGCATGTATCTGGGTGAAGGAGTGGCGGGATCTCCCGCGGCGCGTTTCTTCCGCACGGATGACGCGACGGCACCGGTCCCGGTCTTCACTGACCTGACCACCACGCAGAACATCGATTACTGCACGGGTCAGTGTTGGTACGATAACGTCGTCTACTCTCCGCCAGGCCAGCCCGACACCATCTACCTGGGCGGCTCGTTTGACTACAACAACTACGGCTTTACAAACAATGGCCGCGCCTTTATCTACTCGACCGACGCCGGCAACACCTTCACCGATGTGACGTGGGACGCGACGACCACGCCGAAGGTGCCAGGGTCGTGCTGTCAGCCAAATGCGACCGCGCCCAACGGCATGCACCCCGATTCGCACGCGATCGCGGCGATTCCGGGCACCAACGCCGCGTTCTTCGGCGGGGATGGCGGGCTGGTGCGCTCGAGCGGCAGGTTTGCCGACGCCTCCTCCCAGTGTGTCGGCCGGGGGCTGACCGGAGCCACTCTGACCCTGTGTCAGCAGCTTCTGTCGCGGATCCCGACGCACCTTTACAGCCTCAATGACGGGCTCTCGACCCTGCAATTCCAGAGCCTCTCGGTCAATCCGTTCGACTCGAGGAGCCTGATGGGTGGCACCCAGGACAACGGGACAATGGCAACAGACGGCTCGGACCTCGTGTGGCCGCAGATCATCTACGGCGACGGTGGTCAATCGGGCTTCAATGCAGCCAACCCGGAACTGCGTTTCAATTCATTTACCGGCCAATTCAACGATGTGAACTTCCAGAGCGGTAATCCGACAAAATGGGTCATCGCCACGGGCCCGATCGCCGCCAGCCCCGAGGGTTCGTACTTCTACGCGCCGGTCATTCCCGATCCCAACCCGGCCCGAGCTGGAACGATCTTTGAGGGCTCGAACAGCGTCTGGCGGACGCAGGATTGGGCGGGTGACCAGGCGTATCTCGAGGCCAACTGCCCTGAATTCACGACCTCGGGAGCAAACCCGGCTTGTGGCGACTTCGTCCCGATCGGGCCCGTCAACGCGACCGACCTGACCGACTCGGGCATCTACGGGCCGGCGGTGTATGGGCCGGATCGGCAGGGAGCGAACGTAGCGGCGATCGCGCGAACGCCGAGCGATACCGGAACGCTCTGGGTCGCAACCGGTAAAGGTCGCGTGTTCATATCAAAGAACGCGGACGCGGGCGCGAGCGCGGTGATCTTCAAGCGCCTGGACTCGCTGCCGAGCGCAACGTCCGCTCCGAGCCGGTTCATTACCGCCATCTACGTGGATCCGAGGAACTCGAACCATGCCTGGATCTCATATTCGGGGTACGTATTCAACACACCGGCCCAGCCGGGTCACGTCTTCGAGGTCACCTACGATGGCTCGGGTGACGCGAAATGGACTCAGATCGATGGTGGCACCGGCGGCCTGGCCGACCTTCCGGTTACCGGCCTGGTACGCGACGACTTCACGGGCGATATCTATGCATCGACCGATTTTGGCGTCATGCGGCTGCGCAAAGGGTCGACCAGGTGGCGCGTGGCAGGTACCGGTCTGCCCATGGTCGAAGTGAACGGCTTGAGCATTTCCCAGTGGGGACGCAAGTTGTTTGCTGCCACTCACGGTCGCAGTGCTTGGGTGCTGCAGCTACCCAACTCGGATGAGCAATGAGGTAATAGTTGTCCCTCAAGGACCTGATAGCCGTCGGCATCGTAGCGATTTGCTTCGGCGCGATTCGAGCGGGTGAGGTCGTTTCGCCGGGTTTCCTCGAAGGGCACCTGAAGATCGTTGCGCCTGAGCCGGTGGAGGTCGCCGAGGCAAGGACTGCCAAGGGCGCAGCGGTGAACTATGCCAGGTACCCGCTCGTCATTTTGAGCAGGTCGGAGCACAAGGAAGTCGCGCGGGTGACCGCGGATGAGGATGGGAACTATCGCGTGGCTCTACCGCCGGGCGACTATGTCCTGGACGCCAAAGGGCGCGCACCCGGGCATGTGCGTGCAACGCCGAAACGTTTCAGCGTGCTCTCGGGCCAGACGGTCCACCTCGACTTCGAGCTCGACACCGGCATTCGCTAGGGAGCCAAGGTAGCAGGCCTGTTCTGGCCCTGGGCCAATCACCCGCCTAAGCGGTTGCTGTGCCCTGCATCGCTTGTGGCAGGGAAGTTGAGCTCCGAGCCCTGGCAATTCACTCAATCCGCGCCCTCATTTGATCGCAGGGCTGCCTGCCACAAACCGAGCAATGCGATCCGCCGCAGTCGATAGGCTGCAAGACCGGATCGATTAATCACTCATTATCGGCTTAAGGATCGATTTTAGAGTCTTGGGCGACTTGCTGCTCAATGGCCGTCAGCTCTATGATATGATCGATTAATCGAGCCTTAAGCTGTCAACGCTTGGTTAAACGAGTATGAAAGTCACTCAAGCCGCACTCCTGAACTCAAGCCAAGCTGCTGAAGCGAAAAAGCTGGGGACGGCCCTCGCGCGCTTGCGGATCGCTCGCGGCATGAAACAGGACCAAGCCGCCCTGCGGGCTGGCCTGTCACGAAACACGGCGTATCGGATGGAAAAAGGCGATCCCGGAATCGCGATGGGTCAAGTCCTGCGCTATCTGGAAGCCGTTGTGCCGGGCAAAACCCTACTGGAACTCTTGTCCGAGACGGATCCTGCTTTAGCCGCTCTCAGCGCGAAAGAGCAGCGGCGCCGCGCCCGGGAGCTGTCGAAGCGCGAACTCGAAGAGATCGACTTTTGAACCATGACCGCAACGGAACAAAAGCTGTACGTCTTCGCCTACCTCGACACGGAGTGGGTGCCTTGCGGCCAGCTCACTTTGTCCGAAGACGGAGCGAAGTTGGCGGCCTCAACGTTTGCGTACGGGCTGCGCTATCTGCAACGTCCCGGCGCCCTCGAAGTGGATCCCGTCAGCCTGAGCCTTCGAGACATCGAGCTGGTACGCGGCACGGCTCTGTTCCCACCGAACAATCTCCCCTGGTTCGGCGGGATTCGCGATGCAGCGCCCGATGCCTGGGGCCGGCGGGTCATCGAGTCCCGCCTCAAAGTACCCGCCAACAGCCTGCCAGAGTCAAGTTATCTGGTTCATGCGGGCAGCCAGCGCGTGGGAGCGATCGATATTCGGTCGTCCCGAGATTCGGCCGCCACGCCGGGCTTTGGAGCTTGGGACAATCTTGAGTACTTGATGGACGCTGCCCAACGCATCGACGAGGGCTTGCCGGTCCCAGCCCCGCTCGAGGAAATCTTCGCGGAGGGCAGCGCGCTCGGCGGTGCAAGACCGAAAGCGACGGTTCGTGATGAGGAACGGGTGTTGTGGCTCGCCAAATTTCCGAGCCGGAAGGATGCGCTGCTGGTTCCCGTTCTTGAGGCGGCGACGCTGCGACTGGCGGCCGCGTCGGGTCTCACCGTTCCTCCGGTCAGGCTGGTTCATTTTGGTTCCCGGACCGTAATGCTCATCCGCCGCTTCGACCGATATTGGGCCAAGGCAGGTCAGGATGCCCCGCTGCCGGAGGATCTTCTCAGCACAGTCTCAGCGTACGGATCAGCGGAGAAGCGTTTGGGGTTTGTCAGCGGTCTTACGCTTCTGGCGTGTGACGAGCTGGAATCTCCGAACAAATCCTATGGAGATCTGGCACAAGCGGTTCGACGGTACTGCCACCCGGACGTGATACGCGAGAACAATCGCGAGCTGTTTGAGCGCCTCGTCTTCAACATCTTCGTCAATAACGACGACGATCATCTCCGCAACCACGGTTTTGTTTGGGACCCGCGCCTTCCCGGATGGCGGCTGAGTCCGCTGTACGATGTCATGCCGCGAGCGAGTTTGGCGCCCGAGCGGCGCTTGCACCTGGGCGTCGGGCCGGAGGGGCGGCTCGCAACCCTCGACAACGCTTTTGCCGGCCGCGAGATGTTCACCTTGTCCGCGGAGGCCGCCGCCGAGAGCATCGCCAATATTTGGAAGATCCTGCGCGAATGGAAGGTGTACTTCGAAGAGTACCAAGTACCCTCCCATCAGATCGAGAGGATCGCGCCGGCATTTCGGCACATTGACGATCTCTCGACGCGGTCACTGCGTAGGCTGATACCTTGACCGTGTAACAGGGCTCCGTCTGAATGGATTCTCGCAGTAGTGATGACGAAGCGAGGCATGCTCAGGGCTGGATTGTGGGCCGTAACGCTCGTTGTCCTGGTTATCGCGGCCGCTGGAGGTTTCGCGCTCTACTTTCTTCACAAATTCAACCCCGATCCGCCGCGCAACGATTTTCCCGTCCCCGCAAACGCGCTCGAAGCGCAACAGCAGGACCTCGAACAATTTTCCCGGCTGCTCACTGTGGATCGGGCATTTTCGCCAGCGGCGCGCGCCGCTGCCCACCGCCAGATCGCCGAACTGAGAGCCGAACGCGCACCGCTCGATAACGGAAGATTCCGTGTTGCGCTGATGCGGATTACAGCGCTCGCCGACAACGGTCACACAAGCCTCGACGACGATAAGGACAGCGGGCCGAACTGCGTGCCCCTTCGGGTGATGTGGTTTGCCGACGGTCTGTATGTCCTGCGGGCAAAATCGCCATACGCAGATCTCCTGGGCGCGCGCGTCGATAACATCGATGGCAGGCCAACGCACGACGTGCTCGCCGCGCTCGAGGAGCTGCACGGAGGGACGGAGGGCTGGCGTCTGACCCACGCGGCGCTCTACCTCCAGTCGCCTGAAATTCTTTACGGCGCCGGGGTCGGTTCGCGCCCCGACCAGACGACATGGACGTTCCGTCTGCCGAACGGCGCCGAGATGACGCGCACTCTGGCAGGTGAGGTCTCCGGCGACAGTGAGCCAGACGCTCTGATGACGCGCTGGCTGTCACCACAGGAGATGAAAGGCGAGCCTGCGAGCTGGCACGGGCTGTTTTCAAATGACGCGGACTTGCCACTGTCGCTGCGCGACTTCAACAGCGCCTTCCGCCGGGCATGGGTCGATCACGGTTGCACGCTTTTCATTCAGCTCAAGGCCATCGCGGATACGAACAGGCAGCATATCGGCGAGTTCCTCGGCGCCACCACGGATGAGATGCGCGCGCAGCCGCCTTGCAACATCATCCTCGATCTGCGCTTCAATACCGGAGGCGACTATACGAAGGTGGCTGGTTTCGCATCGCACTTGCCGGAATTCGTGCCGCACGGACGAATCTATCTTCTGACGGGGCCGCAGACTTTTTCCGCCGCGATTACCACGGCAGCCTTCGTGAAACAGGCGGCCGGAGCTCGTGCAGTCATCCTGGGCGAACCGATCGGCGATCGGCTTAGCTTTTATGGCGAAGGCAATACCGGATGTCTTCCGCATACCAGGCTTTGCGTCCACTACGCAACCGGCATGCATGACTATGCGCACCCCTGTAAGGACTGGGACAAGTGCTTTTGGCTGAATTGGCTTTTCCCCGTGCAAGTCGAATCGCTCGCTCCGGACGAGACGATCACGATGACCTTTGCCGACTACTCGGCGCGGCGCGATCCGGTGTTCGAGCGGGCTGTCGCTCTGACGAGCTTCCCGAGCTCAATGCATCCGCAGCTGTAGCTCGCGGCGCCGGTAGTCGATGATGAGCTCGTCGAGGAGGCCCAGCGCGTCCATGCCGATCAACAGGGTGGGTTCGTGCGTCAGCTTCCAGTGCTCGAAGATGCGCACCTCGCCGTAGGTGATGCGCGCACCGCGAATCTCGATCTTGCCCAACATGATCGGCGGGCTCTCGAACATCTCGCCACCCTGGACGTGCGTCGTGACGTCGTAGATCTTGTCCGGTGTGCCCTGCGCATGGCGGCTGACGAGCGCCCGCCGCAACGCCTCGTTGCCGATGCTGCGCTCCGCACCTGTATCGATCACGGCGTGCACGCGCAGCTGGGCCACCGAGCCCGGGACCATCAGGAGGCCGGGCCCTGAGCGCTCCAGGGGAAGGGTGATGAAGCCAATCGGCGCGCGCTGCTCGTGGGAGCGGACGAGCGTGATGCGGTCGTGCAGGAAATCGATGTCGATCCGCTTGTCGGAGAAGCCCGCAGTCCCGAGCACTCCTTCGGCTCCGCCGAGAGCATCCGCGATGATCGGCAGCGTGGCGGAGGTGATATCGAGATCACCCACGGTGAGCGAGTCGACTTGAACGGTCGGAACAATCGCGCTGCCGGCGACACCCTGCACGAGCACCAGGTGGGAGGAGCTCGGGACCAGTCCCAGGGCGGTAGCCACCGGCGCGGTGATCGCGAAAGCGCTCGCGCCGGTGTCGAGCACCATGCGAAACGGTCCGCGGCCGTTGATGAAGACGGGCGCCCAGATGCGCCCGATCCGGTCGCGCAGGGTGGGTGCAACGAAACGCGGCTCGGGCGCCTGCACCACGACTTCCGGTGATGGCGCCTGGACGTCGGGGGGCGATTCCGTCGGCCCCGATGGCGCAACGCCCGCGGCAGCCGCCTGGTGGGGCAGCAGCGAGGCACCCGCCACCAGAGCCGACAGAAAGAGGGGCCGAGCGGGCACCGCTGCGTAAACCTCAGCGCACTGCAGCGATTATACGCGGTGCATCGCTCGGCGAGCCTGGACTCAGAACTTCGCGGTGAAGGCGATGAAGACCTCCCTGCCCAAGTAATCGTAGGCGCCGAAGCTGTTCGCGGGACCTGAGTTAGCGGTGATATCGAGCGAGGGGACGATAGGCGGATCCTTGTCGAGCACGTTGTTCACCCCGACACGCAGCTCCAACTGCTTCATGACATGCCATACCGCAGTCAGGTCGAGGTAGCTGAAGCCCGGAATGCGCGCGTTGTACTGGTCATAGGCGCCTTCCTCGGCGAAATGGAGCAGCGGGTTGCCGGAGTTGTTATCGAAGGTGGTCGGACCGATGAAGCGCCACTGCGCCGAGAGCAGCACGTCGAGAGGCGTCTCCCAGCTGACCCGCAAGTTGTGGCGCCAGCGGGGATTCACCGAGCCCTGGGTGATGCTGTTGCAGGTACTACCGAAGAGACCTGCGCAGTCGAAGCTGCCGGAGCCCGGATACGGAGTTTCGGTGCTATGCCACAGGTAGGCCCCGTTGAGGGATGCGCTCAAGGAGCCCCAGTTTCCCGGCAGAGCATGGTGATAGTTCATCTGCAGATCGAAGCCGGAAACGATGCTTAAACCGAGATTGAAATCCTTCTGCAGGAAATAACCGCCCCCGGACACTGTGGCGCCGGCGAGTGAGCCTGCCGGTGTGCGCACGATCTGGCTGCAATAGATCGGGTTGTCGTCGATCAGGCAGCCACTGAGAATGGTCGCGAACGGGTAGTTTCCGACCTGATCCACGAGCTTGATGTGGTAGTAGTCGACGCTCGCGCTGAATCCCGGCAGCGCGGTCGGCGTCAGCGTTAAGCCGAGGGACCAGGTGGTCGCGACCTCAGGCTTCAGCTGGCTGTTCCCCTCGATCACCTGCCCACATTGACCGGACACGCATTGGAGGATGTTGTTGGCGTGTATGCCGTCCCCATACTGGGCGGCAGTCACGCCGGTATGTTCGCATTGCACCAGTGACGCCGTGGGCACACCGGCACAGGGGTCAGTGCCCACGACGTTCTCCTGGCCGAAGGAGGGCGCCACGAACAGCTCGATCAGATTCGGCGCCCTTACGGCGCGGTCGAATGAGAAGCGCAGGCGGGCATCCTGTATCGGCGCATATTGCACTTCGAACTTGTAGGTGTTCGTGGTCCCCGTCGTGTCGTAATTGGAATAGCGGTAGCCGACGTCAGTCGTCAGATCGTAGAGCCCCGGTTGGCCGTGGGCGAGAGGCAGCCGCAGCTCCACGAACGCCTCATCGATGTTGTAGTGCTCGTTGATATTGACCAGTGCGCCCGAGAATCCGGCGAGATCGCCGGACGTCTCGGCGCCGTCCGGATTGAAGGTCACGGTGTCCTTGCGGTGCTCGTAGCCGAAGTTGACGGCTGCCGCGTCGTTTGCCCAGGGCAACTGCAGTCCGTACTTGCCCAGCTCGCCGGTGAAGTCGATATGAGCGATCTGCTCGGTGTTGTTGCCGTACGCGGTCCCCGGCGTCGACAAGTAATTGAGCGCCGCCGGGGTCACCCCACCCGTGGTGAAGATGTTCCACGGAACGCACTGCCCGCCACTGATGCAAACAGGCGCCCCGGTCGCGGGGTTGGTCGTGACCTGCAGTGCGTTGTTGATCTTGGCGTAGTCGAGGTAGTCGAGGTTACTCTGGAACGTCGTCACGTAGTAATAGGAGGTGTACATATCGTAGGTCCAGCCATCGATGACAGCGCCTTTTGTCCCGATGACCGCCCGTATGTTGTTGTGCTCGTAAAAGGAGGTCCGACCCCCGCCCTCGATGTTGCGGCGCCCGATTGCGACGTCTGCGCTGTTGCCCTTCGAGCCTGGATTCGCCAGGTCGCCGGCGATCTGCGCGGGCGTGCACAGTAACGCCTGCTGCTGTGCGCTCAGCAGTGGATTACTGCAATTGACGAGCTCGTTGCCGTCAGAGGTGAAGGGATCACCGCCGATGAAGAGGCCGGAGGGAGCGACGACCGCGACAGTTCGATCATCCATCCAACCGAATTCCATGTAAGGCTGGATGTGCTCGTTGAGCTCCTCGTGCGCCATGAATCCGGCCTGGAAGCGCTTATCCTGGCGCTGCAGATACTCGAAGTTGTTGAAATCGAATATCGCAGGCGGGCTCGATCCCGCCTGCGGCCAGGGGAGGAACTGGTTGCCCACGACCGTGTAGCGCGTGCCGGTGCCGGGCGCAATTCCCTCCGGGTTGAAGCGATTGGAGTTCGAGCTGCCGAGACACTCGACGCCCGTAAAGGTGGGCGACGCAACCAGACCGTTGGATATCAGCTGGCAGTCGGAGAAGTCGCGCGCCGAGGCAGTCACCGGCTGTTGCTGGTGATAGACAAAGTATCCGGTGAAATTTCCCTTGCCGTCATCGAAGTTCTGACCCATGAGTATCGAGAGGTCATGCTTGTAGCCATCGCGGATGCTGCCGCTGGGAACCGACGGCTGCGCGGTGAATCCTGTGTTGGGATCATTCGAACCCAGCAGACCCTGGATGTAGCTATTGTGCTGATCGTGCTGGCTGAAGCCGTACTGCCCATCGATCTGAATGCCTTCGAAGTCCCTCTTGAGAATGAAATTGACGACGCCCGCGATGGCATCCGAGCCATAGGTGGCGGACGCGCCGCCCGTCACCACATCGACCCGCTCGATCAGCGGCACCGGTATCTGGTCTATATCAGGCGCCACATTTTGGTTGGAGGTGCTGGGATCACCGGTGCCGAGCCGGCGCCCGTTAACGAGCACTAGCGTGCGCTGCGGCCCGAGGCCGCGAAGATCCACGGTCGAGAAACCACCGGTCGACGTCAAAGGGCTCGACGTGTTACCGAAGTCCGAATTCCCTCCGATGATATTCTGCGGCAGCTGATTCATCAGATTCGTGATGTCGGTGGTCCCCTGCAGCCTGACTTCCTGACTCGATACGATCGTGGTGGGGCTGGTTGCCGAGATGTTGGCCGGCACCGGGATTCTCGAGCCGGTCACCACCACCTCCTGCAAGGGAGCGGCCGCTTCCGCGGCCGGCGCTGCCGCCTGTTGAGCGAGGGCGTCAGGCAGGGATAGGCTCGCGAATATCGCGAACGTGGCTCCAATCAGCGCCTTGGGCATGCGAGTCATGTGCATCTCCCCTGTAGAAATTCGTTCGGGCTTGCCGTTGCTCTCGTGCCACGCGCGGCGCGTCTGAGCGCTGACGCGCGGCCGGGTGAAGGCTCCAAGTTGCGGGGACGATAACCGGCGCAAACCGCTGCGGTACTTCAATGTGACGAAACCGCATGGACGCGTGATGAGCGGCCCCGACACTGTGATGAAACCCCAGGGCTGCGCAACGCGCGGGAGCCAGGAGCACGGCAGCGGCGGATCCCGCGCGCAGCTTTGCCCGCGTTACGCGTGTTGAATCAGAAGCCGCGCCGGACCATTTGCGCAACGGTGCGCACGGACTGAGGGACTCGAGGCACTTGCAAGCGCTCGCGCCTGTGACGCATGCTCAATTCCGCACTGACTGGTGGGGGGCTCCGATGCGACGAGCTGCGCTGATCACAACCGCCGCGAGCGCGGCGCTGTTGGCCGGCTGCGCGAGCATGGCGGCGAAGCCGAAGCCGAGGATGGCGGAGCCGACTCTCGCCGCGCGCGGAGTCGAGTGTCACAGTGAGCGCACGACCGGCACTCTGATTGCAGCGACCGTGTGCACGACCGCGGCCGAGCGCGAGCGACAGGCGATCGATCTGCAGCAAAGCAAGGACACGCTTCGAAACGGCCCTGTTCCGACCTGCCCGCCACACGACATGAGTTGCCGCTGAGGGCCTTCGATGCGGCGAACGGAGGGAGGCGACGTCATGCGGGCTCTGTGGAATTGCTTGCTGAGCGGTTCTCTGTTGGGTGCACTCGTTGCCAGCGCCGCAACGCCGGAAGCGGTGAAGCAACGCGACGGACAACACGACTTCGACTGGGACATCGGCAGCTGGAAGGTTCACATGCGGCGCCTGCTGCACCCGCTCACAGGATCCAGCACCTGGGTCGAATACGACGGTACCGACGTGGTGCGGAAGGTCTGGAGCGGCCGGGCGAATCTGGGGGAGGTCGAGCTCGACGGTCCGTCAGGGCATCTCGAGTTCCTGACGCTGCGCCTCTACAACCCTGAGACCCACCAGTGGAGCATGAACATTTCCAGCAGTGCGGCCGGCGTCCTGAGCCCGCCCGCAATCGGTGGATTCGAAGGCGGGCACGGCCAGTTCTACGATCGGGAAGACTACAACGGCAAGACGATTCTGGTTCGGTTCGACGTGTCGGTGATCACGCCGACTGCGTGCCGGTTCGTGCAGGCGTTCTCGGCCGACGAAGGCAAGACGTGGGAGGTGAACCTGATCGTCAACGAGACGCTGGTACCCTGATGCGCCGGCCGCAGAGACTGCGGCTGCTACCGACAGCCGGCTCGTCCCTCAGATGAGCGCGGCGCGGCGCGCCGCCGCAGCGGGAGCGCGGCGAGAATCGTGTCGCGATAGGCGTCACCCGAGTGCAGGCGCGCCCCCGATACGAGCGTGAACGCGAAGGTGCCGTGGCCGAGCGGTTGAGCGTACGCGATCGCGCGAACGTTGAGCAGCAGCGAGCGTTGAATTCGCACGAAGCCGGCCGGCGCCAGCACGCCATCGAGCCGCTTGATCGATTCGCGGGCGATGTACTCGACGCCGGAAAGGTGGTACGTGACGTAGTTCCCGGCGGATTCGACGTAGTCGATCTGGTACGGATCCAACGGGTAGAGTCGATGCTCACGCTCGCCGACGAGAAGGAGCGGGCGGCCGGCATCGCCGTCGCAGAGTGCAGTCAGCGCGGCTGACTGCGGCCGGTATGCGTGGGCCGGGCGCGGCATGCCGCGCGCGCGCGCCCGCAGGATGGACGCGGAGAACGCGGCCTCGTTCACCGGCTTGACGAGAAAATCGAGAGCGCCGGCGGCGAAGGCGCCCGGCGCATCCTGCGCGTTCGCGGTGAGCAGAATCGTACGACGCTTGTGCCGCCGCCGCAGCGCGCGCAGGACATCGAAGCCCGACATGTCGGGCAGGTCGGCATCGAGAAGCATCAGGTCGGGCCGCAGCGACTCCACCGCCTCGATGGCCTTCGCGCCCGTGCCCGCCTCACCGACCACGCGCATGTCCGGCGCACGCTCGCACAGCCTGATCAGTCCTACGCGAGCCGCCGGCTCATCGTCGACGATGAGGAGATTCATGGCGAGTATCACACTGGCTGGCGCGCGCCGCGTCCAGAGCGGTTTCTCGCGCTCATCCGGAAATCGCCTACGGTCGTCCCGGGATTCCTGGTGGCGGGCCAGCAACGCCTGGGTGAAGCTCGCGGTCAGTCCTTCAAGCCGCCGACGACGAATTTCTCAATGCGCTCACGGACCTTGTGGCGAAAGCGCTCGCTACTCGTCACGGTCGTGCCGCCGCTCAACACGAACACGTAGTCGCCGCGCGGAGTGCGGCTCACCTGCCGCACATGGTTGACGTTCAAGAGGCAGGAGCGGTTGATCTGCAGCATCGGCTGCGAGCGCATCGACTCTTCGGCCTGAATGAGCGTACTGCGTGCGTGGAACGATTCCTTGCCCACCGTCAGCACGACATAGTTGCGGTTCGCGGTCACGAGCTCGATCTGGGCTACATCGATCATGTGCAGCGCGCCGCCGGTCTCGGCCAGCAGGCGCGGCCGCGCCTCGAGGCGCTCCTGCGACAGACGCTGCAGCTCCGCGAGGGTCGCCGCGGCGATCTGGTAGCTGGCGGAGTTGCGCGCCGCATAACGCTCCCGCACCCGACGCAACATGGTGCGGAAACGCTCCCGGTCAAAGGGCTTGAGCAGGAAATCCGCGGCATTCACCTCGAACGCCTGGAGCGCGTAGCGGTCGAACGCGGTAACGAAAACGACGAGCGGAGCGCTGCCGGGCTCGAGCGCTTGAGCGAGCTGCATCCCCGAGACGCGTCCCATCTTGACGTCGAGGAAGATGAGATCCGGCGCCTGCTGCGACAGCGCGGCGAGCGCGCTCTCGGCGTCGGCGTATTCCCCGACCACGTCGATGTCCTGCTCGGTGGCGCAACGCTCCCGCAGGGCCTGCCGGGCCGCCGCTTCGTCGTCGACGATGATGGCCCTCACAGCGGCCCCGCTCCAATCGCCGCCGCAGCCCCGGCGCGCCACTCGCGCAGCACCGGCAGGGTCAGGGTTGCCTGCCACGTCGAGGAATCCATGCGGCCCGAGGTCAAGACAGCACGTTCGCCAAACTGCACCGCGAGTCGCTCACGCACGTTGCGAAGCCCGAGCCCCGCGGTCCTGGCGGCGTCGCTCGAAACGGTCGAGTTCACCACTCGCAGCTGCAGGCGGTCCGGTGACAGGTCGTAGGTCACCTCGATCCGCACCGGGCCACTGTGGTCGGCGAGGCCGTGAACGACCGCGTTCTCGACCAGCGGCTGCAGGATGAGACTCGGCACCCACACGGCAGGCACGTCGGCGCCATTCTGCACGTGCACCTTCAGACGATCCGCGAAGCGGCCGATCTGCAGGCCAAGATAGAGCTCGACGAACTGCAGCTCGTCCCGCAGTTGCGTGAAGTCGCGCTCCCCGGCCTGCAGCAAGCCCCGCAGCAGATCGCCCAGCGACGCAATCAGAGTTTGCGCGACTTCCGGCTCGCCGCTGATGCGCGCCTGAATGGTGTGCAGGACATTGAAGAGAGTGTGGGGTGAGAGCTGGGTACGCAACGCGGCGAGCCGCGCGCCGGCCCAGTCGCGCCGCAGCTCGGAGTTGCGCAGCTGCAGCTCATGGTAACGCCGCCAGGTCGCAACCCCGGAGATGAGCGCGAGGCCGAAACCATAAGCCAGCAGTGCGGTCGCGGTGCTCGAGACCCACACCGCCCAATCGCCCTTGCTGAAGATGCCAACGGGCGCGGCGGGCGTGCCGAAGACGGCGTGGAGGATCAAGCCGCCGACCAACATCATCCAGAACATGAGCAGGGAAAACCCGAGCGCCAGTGCGAGCTGTTGCGGCACACGCCGCCCGGCCGGCCTCCAGCCGAGGCGAACGGCCGTGGCATAACACAGCAACAGCAGCGGCAGCATCAGCACGTGCTGCGTCAGGCGGTACTGCCATGGGAAGAAGACCATGATGCCGGTCATCTCGCTGAGCTCGATGCGCATCGCCTCGTGGTAGACGATGTCCGTGAGCGTGACGTAGGCCCAGAAGAGGCTCGCGAGAGTGAGCACGCCGCGGCGGGACAGGAATTGCTCTTTGTCCTCGACTAGCGGAGCGGCATGCGGCCGGAATGCGGTGGGGATCGCGACCATACGGGAATCATGGCATAAGAGCGCGGACACGGCGGACCCGCGAGCCGCCGCGCGCCAGGGCGCACCGCCTCCAGGGACGAGCGCGGCTTTTTTTGGGACGAGTGTTCGAAATTACGTCCAATGCGCCGGGGCCGCTAGAATCAGCAAACCTTTCGGGAGCGTTTGTATGAGCACAAAGCACGCACATCAATGTGTCGTAGTCGTGGCGCGGAGCGCAGTGCTCTGCGCGCTGGCAGGCTTCGCGGCAGCCGATGCGCCAGGGGCGGGGAACAACCAGAGCGGCGCGCCCGCGTACGAGCGGATGGCGCGACTGGATGAGTACCTGATGCAGGATCTTCACGCCGAGATCGCGCTCGCGCGCAGCGCAGCGCCGGCTGCGATCTCCGACAAGGCCACCGTGCTTGCTCTCAAGCCGCAGGGGTACGAGACCGCTGTCAACGGCACCAACGGATTCACCTGCCTCGTGGAGAGGTCGTGGATGTCACCGTTCGACAGCCCGGAATTCTGGAATCCGAAGAAGAGGGGACCCGTTTGCTACAACCCGGCTGCCTCAAAGTCCGTCCTCGCCTACACGGCGTGGCGGACGAGCCTCGCACTGGCCGGACACTCCAGGGCACGGATGCTCGACGAGGTTCGCGCCGCGGTTACGCGCAAAGAGCTCTCAGGACCTGAGCCGGGGGCGATGTCATTCATGATGTCTAAGGACGGGTACCTTGGCGATGCGGAGGGCCATTGGCATTCGCATCTCATGTTTCACGTCCCGAAAGCCGCGGCCGCAAGCTGGGGAGCCAACCTTCCGGGCTCCCCCGTGGTCCTCGACGAGCGCGAAGTACCGGAACCCGAGACTATTTTCCTCGTGCCCGTAGCCCGCTGGTCGGACGGAACAGCGGCGCCGCTTCTGTAACGGACTCCCACGGGCGTCGTCACGACAAGGCACGCCTTCATCACATTTTTTCGTAGACCCGGTCGCGCGCTGCTACGTTGGCGGCGTGAATCTCATCGACAGCGTCGCTCAATGTCGCACACCGCTCGTGGTAGGCAACCGCACGAGCGGCGAAGTGACGGCTCTCAACAACACCGCGGACTGCGCCGAGCTCGTCGCGCGCTGTCCCTTGCGTTACGTACTGAGCGACAACCTGACGCGCTTATGTGCCGATCTCGCCTACTCCAAAGGGGCACGCACCGTCGCCTGCGCGGATCTGCTGCATGTGCCGGCGGAGACGCTGTGGGTGGAATGGTGCAACGAGCCCTGGAAGAACGCGCTGCAGCAGTATGGCTTTCCGTTGGTCCCGGCTGGCGCGCAATGGGTGGGGAGGCGCGGGGCGTGGGTTCGCTCATCGCGCGATGGCCGCCGCGGCTTGGTGCGCACATTCTGGAGCGCCACCGCCGCCGATGTGCTCGCGAGCAGCGTCGAGGGGTATTTCGACTTCGATACTGCGGCTGGCGAGGAGCCGGAACCGATCGATCGACGAGCGGGATTTGCCGGCAGGGTCTATGACAGTGAGCGCTCGGACGACGATATCCTGGGCCGATGCTTTCGCTTTCGCTACGAACAGAGCTGGTCGGTTTACTACGGCAGCGCCGGGCTGTCGGGCGAGCTGAGTCTTGCGCTGTGGCGGCACGCGGCCGGCACGATTGCGATGGACATTCCAATGCTGCTCACGTTCCTTCTCCTGCTCGCGACCCGCAGCGGACTGCCGCAGCGTGGGCAGGCATTCGAGCACCTCAACCGGCGGCGGCGCCGGTGCGGGAAGGCGCCGCTACTGGATCACATCGAGGTGTGTGCCCCCGTGCTGCCCGAGTACCGGGACTGGCAGCGCGGCGAGCCCCGAGCTACCAGGATGACTCCGCGGCTTCATCACGTCCGCGGGCACCTCGTGCGCCGCGGCAGCCAGATCTTCTGGCGCGTACCCCATCTGCGGGGCAGTGCGCGCTCCGGCATCGTGCGCACGCGCACCGTCACGTGGACTTTCGATGGGGCGGCTGCCGGGCGTGCGCATTGATGAAGCGGAGCCCGGACTCGCTCACGAACGACTCGATCTGACCCAGCGTCAGGTGCTGCTCCTGGACATGGAACGCCAGGTCGCGACAGTCGCTCATCGCCTAAACATTTGTTTTAGATGACAATGGCTCACGCGGGGCGTGGGCCTCTGCGTACCGAACACTTAACGGTGGTTCGATTTATGGATACCTCTATCCGACCGAGCCGGGCAGTCTTTGCGGCAGCGCTGGTCGGCTTAGGGCTCATGAGTTTGATTTACGGGAATTCTGCCGAGATCTGGGAGCCGATCCCCAGGAGCCTGCCCGGCCGAGCCCCGGTAATCTATCTGTGCGCGGTCATAGAGCTCGCGACCGGCATCGGCCTGTTGCTGCGTCCGTTCGTAGTGCTTGCGTGCCGCGTGCTGCTGCCCTTCCTGCTGCTGTGGTTGGCCTTGCTCAAGCTCCCGGGACTCATACTGCACCCCCAGGTCATGGTGCGGTGGGAGACGTTCGGTGAGACGGCCGCAATCACGGCTGGGGCCTGGTGCCTGTTCGCCGCCCACGCGGGCGCCTGGGAACAACGGCATCTCAAGTTCGCCGCCGGCGAGAGCGGGATCCGCGCCGCCCGGCGGCTGCTCATCGCGGCATTGCCCATGTTCGGCCTGGCTCATTTCGTCTACCACGACCTGACCGCGAGTCTCGTGCCGAAATGGATGCACTTTCCTCTCGGCTGGACTTACCTGACGGGCGCCGCGAGCCTGGCGGCGGCGGCCGGCATGCTGTTCGGCATCTACCCGCGCCTGGCGGCGAATCTGGAGGCCGCGATGCTCTGGATCTTCACCCTGCTCGTCTGGGTGCCGAGGGTCGCCTCCGGTTCCAAGGATCAGGGGGACTGGGCAGAATTCCTCATTTCCTCCGCGATCGCCGCCGCGGTGTGGCTGGTGGCCGACACCTACCGCAGCGTCCCCTGGCTGACCAGCGGCAACGCGGCGCGCGCGGTATCCCTGGACGCGCGCCGATCGACATCGCCCAGCTAGCGCCATGAACCGAATAATCATGATCGTCGCGCTCGCGGCCACGTACTTCGTGTTCGCGATGCTGCTCAACAGCGTGGCTCCGGTCATCCTGCAGTCGATGCTGACGTTCGGCGTCGATAAGGTCGCGACCTCGACGCTCGATGCATGCAAGGACCTGCCGATCGCCGTCACCTCGCTCGCGGCCGCGGCCTACATCCCGCGGCTCGGCTACCGGCGTGCGATGGTGCTCGGACTTGCGTTTGTCTCGCTCGCCTGCGTCGCGATGCCGCTGCTCCCGGGGTTTGTCACCACGCGCCTCATGTTCGTCGCGGTCGGCGTCGGGTTCGCTCTCGTCAAGGTGTCGGTGTATTCCTCGATCGGGCTGCTGGCGCCGACGCCAAAGCGGCACGCCAGCCTCACGAGCCTGCTCGAGGGCCTGTTCATGATCGGCGTGCTGTCGACGTCGTGGGTATTCAGCATGTTCATCAACCGCAACGCCCCGGGCGACCCCGTCTGGCTGCACGCGTACTGGCTGTTCGCCGGCATCGCCGCGGCGGCCGCGTTGCTGGTCGGGTTCGCGAAGCTTGACGAGTCGGCGGTGCACGCGGCCGAGCCTGCGGCGGAGTCTCCGATCCCCGGGATGCTGAACCTGTTGCGGCACCGGGAGGTGCTGGTCTTTCTCGGCGCGGCATTCCTCTACGTGCTGATCGAGCAGGAGGTCCAGACCTGGCTGCCGACTTTCAACCGCGAGGTGCTGCAGCTGCCGGTCACGCTCAGCGTGCAGCTTGCGAGCCTCTACTCGGGCGCACTGGCCGGTGGACGGTTGAGCGCGAGCATCGCGTTACGCCACATTTACTGGCGCAACCTTCTCGTCGGCTGCCTGATCGCCGCCGCCTGCGCACTGCTGCTCTCGGTGCGCGCCAGCGCCGGCGGCGCGGCCGACTGGGCGAGCCTGCCGTTGGCTGCATACCTGCCAGCGGTAATCGGGCTGTTCCTCGCGCCGATCTATCCAACCATCTGTTCGACGATGTTGTGCTCGCTGCCGCTGGAAAAACATGCGCCGATGACGGGCTTGATCGTGGTCTTTTCGGCGCTGGGTGGCACCTCGGGCTCTTTCATTACGGGCCGCGTTTTCGCCGCCACCGACGGTCGCACTGCTTTTACGCTCGGGCTGATACCGATGGCCCTGCTGGCCGCTGCGCTGATTCTGTTCGACCGTACCTTGCGGTCGCGCGCCCCGCTCGCCGTCCAGCCCGCCTGAGCGAGGTAGCCCGTCAAGTGCCGCTCTTCGGGGTTTCCGGCGCCGGCCAGGGGTGCTCCGGCTTACCGCTGAAGATCGCGTCCGACTCGGCACGCCCGAGAGTCCAGTCGCCGCGCGCGATCTCGGCCTCGAGCTGACCGGGTCCCCAGCCGGAATGACCCATGAAGATCCGCAGGCCATCCATCGGCTGCTCGCGCCCGAGCAGCCGCAACAGCAGTTCCTGGTTCGCGCTCAAGTAGACGCCATCACAAGCCCGGCTCGCATGCGCGGGGGCCCTGGCGGCGCGAAACAGGAACCACACCGATCCAAATTCCACCGGTCCGCCGAAGTAGACCCGGTCGCGCACTTGCGCGAGGCGCTTGAGATCCGGAAAGAGATGCGAGACCGGCAGCGGCGTGGGTCTGTTGATGACGACGCCGACGGGGGCGGGACCGAGGTTGTTCATCACGAGCACAACCGAGTCGGCGAAGAACGGATCGCGCAGCTCAGCGCGGGCGGTCAGCAGAATTGCGGTCAGAGGCTTCGCGTCCTCGGCCGGTGTGGACCGCGAGGTCGCGAAAATGAGCAGCAGCACGCAGAGCGCTCCTGCGAGCTCACGCTGCAAACGGAAGCCTCTTCGCGCTGGCGACATTGAGCACCGCGTTTTTTCCGCACGACGTCCGGCCGGTCTCAGGGAATTCTACCCGTCGTGCTGCGGCTGCGCGCGTGTCATGCAGCGGGAGCCTAGCGGGCCGTCGGGCCCCGAAATGGCGCGGCCGGGCGAAATCGGCAATCAGCAGGAACCGCTGCAAAACCCGAGCGATCTCGTTGTGCCTGAGATCAGCGACGAGCACCGCGATTGGCGCGGTTGTCTTGCTCAGGAGCCGCTGTTCTTGTGAGCCATAGCACTCGCCGGTTCGTTTCACCGAGACACACATCACGAATTTCCCCGAGGGTTGCGCTACGATAACAATCGGTTACAGCTTGTTTGCAGAATCTGGAGGCGTCCAGTGAACCTGCGGAAACGACAGACGCGAGCGCGTAGGAAAGCGAAGGCCAACCGCCTGGCGCGTTGGCAGCACGTTCCTCTCTACGCCTGATCAAATTCCGGGCTGCTGCGGGCGTCCAGCCGCGGCGCGCAGCGTGGGCTTCTGGCATCAGCGGGTCAGAGGGGCGAGGCTTGCGCGCTCCACAGCCTGATTGAGTGCCGGCAGCTCGTGTTGCAGGATCTCCTGTAGACCAGCGTCAACGCGCGAGACGTCGGCCTCGAGTGTCTCGAGCGAATCCAGCTGAGCTTCGGTGGGTGCGAAATCCGCGCCCCCGGCAACATCCCCGCCGCCGCTTCCGACCTCTGCGTTGAGCCAGATGAGATCAAGGTAGGCCCCATCGGCCTCGACGAAGTACTTGTCATCGCTGTTGCGCAACGCCGGTGAGACCAGGCGTGATTCGGCCGCCTGCAGCTTCTTATCGAGAGCCTCGGCCGCCGCCAGCAGCTCGTTGCGCTGCTGCTCCTCCGCCGCGCTCAGCACGCGTGGCGGGGCGGGCGCTGGCTCTTCGTCCTCGGCATCGCCTTCCTCGGCGAGCACCGCCTCCGGTTTCGCGTGCGGCTTCGACGGCCGCAGCATCGCCTCGATCACTTCGAGCTGCTTGCGCAGCCACTCCACCTGATTGACTGAGTCGGACACGTAACTGATGTCGTCGCGGATTTTGAGCAGCGTCTTGACGGAGAGCTGGATGTCGGCCTCCGAGCCCGGTGCGCGCGGGTCGCCCACAACCGTCAGGGGTTGGGTATAGGACTGGCCACCCACCTTGAGCTGCACGGAGTAGCTGCCGGGGGCGACGATGGGTCCGACCTCGGCCGGCTTCGATCCCCAATGCGTGATGGGACGCGAGTCCTCATCGCGGAAACGTGGCTCCTGCCAGATGTGCGGATTGTCGGGCGCGCGCGTCCGCAGGGCCACGACTCTGGGTGACTCGTACCGCAGGTCCCAGCTGACGCGGTTGATGCCGACGACCAGGTCCTTCGCCTCGAGTTTCCGCACCGCGTGGCCGTCGGAGTCGAGGACCTCGAGTTGCACCGGATCTTTCGGCGCTGCGGTCAGCGAGAAGTTGATGAGCGCCGCGCCGCCGTTCACGAAGCGATACGTCTTGCGCGGCTCGAACAGGACGAGCGGAGCAGCCGAGTGGTGCCGCGCCAGCTGCTCGAGCGGTGTGAGGTCATCGAGGATGTAGAGTCCGCGGCCATAGGTGGAGACCACCAGGTCGTGAAATTGTTTCTGCACCACCGCCCAGGTAACCGGGGCCGGCGGCAGGCCATTCTTGAGGAGCGTCCAGTGTCCGCCGTCATCGAGAGAGTAGTAGAGGCCGTTGCCGGTCCCCGCGAACAACAGCCCCGGGCAGTTCGGATCGTCGGTGACCGTGCGAACGTAGGACAGGGCGTGCTTCGGCAGATTGCTGTTGATGCGCTTCCAGCTCTTGGCGAAATCGCTGGTCTTGAAGATGAAAGGATCGCGGTTATCCACCAGATGAAAATCGACGCTGATGTACGCGCTCGCAGCGTCGAAGCTCGAGGGCGCGATGCTGGTAATCGTCCCCCCCGGGGGGAGTCCCGCCACGTGGCTGGTGACATTGGTCCAGTTCGCCGCGCCATCCTTCGTGTACCAGATCTGGCCGTCATTAGTGCCGGCCCAGATGAGACCCCTTTGAAGCTTCGACGGCGCGATGGCGAACACCACTTCGCCGTAGAACTGCCCGAGGTTGTCGCCGACGATGCCGCCTGAGGGCGCCACGTGCGCCGGATCCCGGGTGGACAAATCCGGGCTCACGACTGACCAGCTCCTGCCGGCGTTGGCCGTTCTGAAGATCACCTGGCAGCCGTAGTACACCGTGTCGTGATCGAAGGGATCGATCGCCAGAGGCGGCGTCCAGTGGCAGCGGTACTTGATGACGTTGGGCGGCGAGTCGAGGGTGTGCTTCCACGGACTCACCGAATGCGCTTCCCTGGAGCGCGCATCCCAGCGCGTGACGGTGTCCCCGTAGCAGGTCGCCCACACCACATTCGGATCGGCGGGATCGGGAACCGTAAATCCGGATTCGCAGCCTCCCATGTGGCGATCCCAGCCAGTTTCGCCATCGAGCGGCACGCTGGGGCCGCGCATGTTCCCGTCGTCCTGCATGTTGCTGTAGAAGTAGTAGGGGATCTGCTCGTCGACAGCCACGTGGTACATCTGGCCGATGGGGAGCGTCACGCGGTGGAAGCCGCGACCGTGGACCGTCGTGATGACCATCCCGCCGTCATCGGTGATCGCGAAGCGGTCGGGATTCAGCGGATCGACCCAGATGTCGTGGGTATCGCCGCCCCAGCGGACTTCGTGAAAGTTCTCACCGGAATCCAGTGACTGGTGGAAGGAGCTGTTGGCGACGTAGAGCTCGTTGTCGCTCCCCGTCGATACGGCGAGGCGGATGTAGTAGCCCGCGCGCCCGATCAGCGCGCGCTGGGAATTGACCAGCTTCCAGCCCTTGCCCGCATCGTCGGATCTCCACACCGACCCCTGATCGCGGGTCTGAATGAGTGCGTAGATGCGCTTCGAGTTGGTGGGCGCGATCGCGACATCGATCTTGCCGAGGGGCGCATCCGGCAGGCCGCTCTTCTCCAGCCGCTTCCACGTGCCGCCGCCGTCGTGGGAGAGGTAGATCCCGCTGCCGGGACCGCCGCTGTATTCGCCCCAGGTATGCATCTCAACCTGCCACATCCCGGCGATCAGGGTGTGCGGATCGTGCGCATCCATGGAGAGACCCGAGCAGCCGACATTCTCGCCGGCGAACAACACCCGCACCCAGTGCTCCCCGCCGTCGGTCGTGCGGAACACGCCGCGCTCCTGCTGCGGCCCGGTCACGCGCCCCAATACACACGCGAACACCATGTCGGGATTCGCGGGATGGACGACGATGCGGCCGATCCGGCCCGACTCCGGCAGTCCCATCAGCGTCCAAGTCTGGCCAGCGTCGGTAGACTTATAGATGCCGTTGCCCATCACGTCGCTGTCGCGAATCACCCAGGCCTCGCCCGTGCCCGCCCACACCGTGCTCGGCTGCGAGGGCGCGACCGCGAGAGCGCCGATTGCCGCGACATTCTGCTTGTCGAAAATGGGTGCCCAGCGGTTGCCACCGTCGACCGACTTCCACACCCCGCCCGAAGCTGCACCGGCGTAGTAAACGGCGGGATCGCCCGGGACTCCGGCGACGGCAGCGATGCGGTTCCCGACCCTCGGGCCGACGAAGCGGAATTTGAAGCCGCCTTCCCGCCCGGAATCGGCGGCAGGTTCGGCGGCGGCGGCCACGCTGCCGAGAGCCGCAATCGCGATAAGCCAGTACCGTAGTGTTGTTAGGCGCATCGGGTGCTGTCCAGCGTGAGAGGTGATCAGGAGTTGTTCGAGTATTTGTGCCTGCCAGTCTAGCGTGGGACGATTCCGCGAGCATCCACAAAGGAGGCAGGGAATGAACGCTCGTGTGGCGTTGGTCACCGGCGGCGGCCGGGGGATAGGGCGCGAGGCGGCGCTGCTGCTGTCGGCGGCGGGAGCGCGCGTGATGATCGTGGCGCGCACCGTAACGGAGCTCGCCGCCGTCGGCCTCGAATACGTCGCGGCCGACCTCGGCACCGCCGCGGGTTGCGCCCTGGCGGTTGCCGAGACCGAGAGACGGCTGGGGCCGATCGATGTGCTGGTCGTGAACCACGGTATCGGCTCGGCTCACGAGCGGCTCGTATGGGAACAGGACCCGGAAGTCTGGCGCGAGACGATGCGCATCAACCTCGACGGTCCGTTCGAGCTCGCCCGGCTGACGGTTGGCGGCATGTGCAAGCGCGGCTTCGGCCGGCTGGTATTCACCAGCTCAACCGCCGGGGAGAAAGCCGAGCGCTCCGGCAGCGCTTACACGGCCTCGAAACACGGACTCATCGGGCTGGCGCGCGCCATCGCCCAGGACGCCGGCCCATTCGGAGTCACATCCAACGCGGTGCTCCCCGGCTGGGTGCGCACGGCAATGGCCGAGCGCTCGGCAAAGACAGAAGCCGAGAGACGCGGCGTCAGCGTCGAGCAGGTGTGGCGCGAGCGCGCCGCCATCTACCCGCAGAACCGGGTGCTCGAACCGCGCGAGGTCGCACAGGTGATTGCGTTCCTGTGCAGCGACGCGGCAGGAGGCGTGAACGGGGAGGCGGTCACCGTGGCACTCGGAGGAGTGTGGTAGGCGTTCGGTGAGCGGGACCGCGGGCCGCGGCCTCGATCATGGCTTGCGCTGCGGCGCTGATGCGCCGGGAGCTCCCTCGGTGGTCATGCCCGATTCGGAGTCCGTTTCCTTCAGCCGGCTCGGCTGCAGCTCGCCCGCGCGCTCGAGCACGGGATAGGCAACCGAGCAGATGTGGGAATGGATGCGCTTCAGGTCGCGGAGGATGTCCAGATGCAGGGAGCTCGATTCGATACTCTCGGACCGGCCTTCCCGCAGCCGCGCCAAATGGTTCTCAGCCGCCGCGAACTCGGTAGCGCGCAGGGCGGCTTTCTCGGTCATCAACTGGCGCGCACTCGTGATGTCACCGGACATGAAGACGCTGAAGGCGAGCTTGAGGTTGTCGCAGACTTCCTGGTGGAAGGCGGCCAGCTCGGCGGCACCCTCCCTGGAGAAGACGATTTGACGCTTGATCTTCTTGGAAGCCACCTCCATCACATTCTTGTCGATGATGTCGCCGACGTGTTCGAGATTGATGGAAAACGAGATGATTTCCATCGCCCGGAGGCCATCGCGCTCGTTGAGACTTTCCCGCGAGAGCTTGGTGACGTAAAGCTTCACCGCCTCATCGATCCGGTCCACCGCTTCATCCATGCGACAGATCTCCGCGACCAGCTTGCGGTCGTCCGTCATGAGCGCGGTCATGGTTTGGCGCAGCATGGTCTCGACGATGTCGCCGATATGGAGCGTCTCGCGGGCAGCACAAGCCAGGGCCACGGAGGGTGTGGCCAGCGCGGTCTCATCCAGGTACAGCGGTGTCGACGGGTCGCCGGCTTTGGAACGCTCGGGCAGAAGCCGCGTGAGCAGCGCTGCCACGCCGTTCAGGGGCAGAATGAACACCGCCGCCAGGGCCACGTTGAACGCGGTGTGAAAATCGGCGGCCATGCGTGAAGGATTGGGCTCGATCCAGGCCAGCGCGTCGGCAATCGGATGCAGGAACGGCAGTACCAGGACACAGCCAACGACGCGGTTCAGGAGATTGCCGAGAGGCAGGCGGCGGCTCGCCGGATTATCGCTGCGGCTGCCCTCCACCAGAGGATTGATCGCACTGCCGAGGTTGGCACCGAGAATCAGGGCGAGCGCCGCGACTGGCTCGATGAATTGGGAGTAAGCCAGGGACATCACCAGCAGCACGACCGTCACGCTGGAATGAGCCACCCAGGTAAGTGCCGCCGCCATCAGCAGGCACAGCAAGGGCTCGGCCGTCATGGCGCCGAGCAGAGTGCGGACCGCGGGCGCATTTTCTGCCGGCGCGAGCGTGTCAAGCAGGATGTGCAGCGACAGCACCATCAGCCCCACGCCGATGGCGACTCGCCCCAGGTCGCGCGTGCGGGTCTGTCCGCCGCGCTTGAAGGCCGTCACTCCGATCAGAAACAGCACTGGTGCGAGCGCCGAGACGTTGAAGGAGAGCACCTGAACGATGAGCGTGGTGCCGACATTGGCACCGAGCATGATCGCGAGCCCCGGCACCAGATTGACGGAGCCTTCCGTCACGAACGAGGCCGTCATCAGGCCCGTCGCAGTACTACTTTGCAGCAGCGTGGTGACGATGAGCCCGGCGAGAAATGCCAGGAAGCGGTTGCGCAGGGCCCTACCGAGGAAACGCCTGAGGTCCGAGCCGAACGCGCGCACGATGCCGCTGTGGACCATGTGCAGGCCCCAGAGCAGCAGTGCGACGCCCCCGACCAGATCAAGAAGGATCATGCTTCCCATATTCGGTCGTCGGCCTCAATCGTCTTCCAGGTCGGGAACCTTCGCGTCGACCCGCGCCGCGATCCCGGCGGGGTCGGCGCCTGCCACCGGATAGGATTCGGACCACAGCACGGCACCATCGGCCACCGACACCAGCCTCACCGTGAGGCTCTGCGCCGGCGACTGCGGGCCGACGGCGCCAAAGAGCACAAATTTCGCCGCGTGCTCGTGTCCTCGGGCCACTGCCGGCGCGGTGTCGAGCGAGGCGAGCGGCTCGTTCACCAGCCCAACGTGTCCATGATGGGAGATCGCGACCCGGCCGTACACCTGCGCAAAAACGGAGTCGGCGAGTTTGTGAGCCGCGGCATCTCCGGAAGGGGCACCGAAGGGGATCGCGAGCAGCGGGCTCTGCGCCGCCTCCTCCTCCTTGCGGACCTCGTTGGCAAATGTCTGTGCGATCTGCACGCCCAGCTTGGCGATGTCGGATGGGTTGGAGCTGCCCTGATAGCCGTCGGCGATCTCGTGGAGCTTCTTGGCATCTGCCGGCGAAATCGTATTGCCGCTTGCTGCTTTAGGTGGAGCCGGCGTCGGCTCGGTGTCGTCCCAATGCCGGCTCGACGGCGTGCAGGCCTTGGCCAGCACTACGACGAACAGCCACACGTAGACGATCCAGCGGATCCAGCGGGGCAGCCGTTTGAAGGCTATCCAGCCCGACTGCAGCAGCCAGCCGACGACGTGCGCCCAGAAGCGCACCTTTTGTCCGGGCTCCTCCCGCGGGAATTCCGGATAGGCCCGCCGCAACGGCGGTGCGCCGGCTTTGCCGGTCTGATCCGACGCAGGCTTCGACGGCTGCGGAGCCTGGCCCGAGACCAAGCGGCGGCAGAGTGCCTCGAGCGCCGGCGTGGGCCGTCCGCCCGGGACGCGAGTCCACTGGACCGTGAGGAACTTCTCGGGGACGCGCGCGCGTGCCTGGGTGGTGTCATCGACGACGGCCGGCAGAAGAAAGGTGTGATCGTCGGCCATGTCGAGCGTCCGCTCGACCGCCAGGCGCCACTCCCTGCGGAAGTAGCCCTCGGGGCGCACGTCGGTTTGCGCGGATATGAGCGGCATGAAAAAATCACATTCGCGTATCTGTCTGCGGATCTTCTGGTCCCACGCGTCTCCCCCGTCGAGTCCGCTCTCGTCGTACCAGACTTCGAGTCCATACGACTGCAGAGCGTCTCTGAGGGCCTGCGCCGCCTTGCGATCCTCCGAGGCGTAGCTCAGGAACACCGAGGGCGGTGGGCGCTGCGGGTTGGTAGGCTCGACGGTGGACATGGGTGGCGCGGCAATGTTTGGTGAGCAAGGTTAGGGCAAAAATGCGCGGATTTCACTCAGGTTTTCGTTCGTGACGCGGGCGACCGCGGCCACCTCGTCCGCTCGGCCGGGTGGCTCGGCGGTCGTGACCGTGACGGGGCTGCGCAAGACATACGCCAACGGCCTCATTGCGCTCCACGACGTCGACCTCGCGATCCAGCGTGGCGAGATCTTCGCGCTGCTCGGCCCGAACGGCGCCGGCAAGACCACCCTCATCAACATCATCTGCGGCATCGTCACCCCGAGCGCCGGCAGCGTGCTCGCCGACGGCCACGACATCGTGCGCGACTACCGCGCGGCGCGCAGCAAGATCGGGCTCGTGCCGCAGGAGCTTCACACCGACACGTTCGAGACTGTCTGGGCGACGATCACCTTCACCCGCGGACTGTTCGGCAGGGCGCCGGATCCGGCCTACTGCGAGCGGATCCTCCGGGATCTGTCCCTGTGGGACCGCAAAGACGCGAAGATCATGACGCTCTCGGGGGGAATGAAGCGGCGCGTGCTGATCGCCAAGGCGCTGGCGCACGAGCCGACGATCCTGTTCCTCGACGAGCCGAGCGCGGGAGTCGACGTGGAGCTGCGGCGCGACATGTGGCATCTGGTGCGCCGTTTGCGCGAGAGCGGCGTCACGATCATTCTCACGACCCACTACATCGAGGAAGCCGAGCAGATGGCCGACCGGATCGGCGTGATCCACAAGGGAGCGCTGATCGTCGTCGAGGACAAGACGCTGCTCATGCGCAAGCTCGGCAAGCGGCAGCTGATCCTGCACCTGCAGCAGCCCCTGGCGGCAGTTCCCGCGGGGCTCTCCGGCTATCCGCTCGAGCTCGCGGACGAGGGCTGCACGCTGGTCCTCACCTTCGACGCCCACAGCCGCGAAACCGGTATTCCGGCGCTGCTCAAACGCCTCGGCGAGCTCGGGATCGACTTCAAGGACCTGCATTCGAGCGAGAGCTCGCTCGAGGACATCTTCGTCGGCCTGGTGAGCGAGCGGACATGAACGTCCACGCGATCCGCGCAATCTATCGGTTCGAGATGGCGCGCACCTTCCGCACCCTGATGCAGAGCATCGCCGCGCCGGTGCTGTCGACCGCGCTGTACTTCGTGGTCTTCGGCGCTGCGATCGGCGCGCGCATGGGCGCCGTCGATGGCGTCGGCTACGGCTCCTTCATCGTCCCGGGATTGATCATGCTGTCGATCCTCACCGAGAGCGTCTCGAACGCCTCCTTCGGCATCTACCTCCCCAAGTGGTCGGGCACGATCTTCGAGCTGCTGTCGGCGCCGGTCTCGTACGTTGAAGTGCTGATCGGATATGTGGGCGCGGCGGCCACCAAGTCGGTGATGCTCGGCGTGCTGATCCTGGTGACGGCGCGCGTGTTCGTGCCCTACGAGGTGCTGCATCCCGTGTGGATGGTGGCCTTCCTCATCCTGACGGCGGTGACCTTCAGCATGTTGGGTTTCATCATCGGCGTGTGGGCCGGGAGTTTCGAGCAGCTGCAGGTGGTGCCGCTCATGATCCTGACTCCGCTCACCTTTTTGGGCGGGGCGTTCTACTCGATCAGCATGCTGCCGCCGCTGTGGCAGAAGATCACGCTCTTCAATCCCGTCGTGTACCTGATCAGCGGCTTTCGCTGGAGCTTTTTCGGCGCGGCCGATGTCAACGTGGTGGCGAGTGCCGCCGCGATACTGTGCTTCTTGGCGCTGTGCGTGGCGGCCGTGCGCTGGATCTTCAGGACCGGCTATAAGCTCAAGAACTAGCGCCGCGCGTTTTGCCCGTGGCCCCCGCGGCACGCCGCTCACTGTCTCGCGCCGACGTCCTCGAAGCGCACGTTCTCGATCCGGTAGGACTTCCAGTCGCGATAATCGAAGTGCCACCACTCGAACTCGTAGACGGCAAAGCCCTGAGCCTCCATGTGCCGTCGCAGCAGGTCGCGCATGCGGCGCTGCTCGGCGGTGCCGCCGGTGTAGGTCGGATACGCGCGTCCGGTGGCCTCATCGTACAGACTCGGCATCTCGACCTCGCGGCCGGTTTTCAGCTCGTAAAGCGTCAGGTCCACCGCGCAGCCGCGGTTGTGCCGCGAGCCCTCGGCGGGGTCCGCCACGTACTTGTGCAGCTCGGGCGGCATCGCGTCCCAGAATATCTTGGTCACATACCAAGGCCGGTAGGCATCGTGCACCAGCAGACCGTAGCCCCCGGCCGCCAGCGAGCGCTGCACCCGCAGCAGAGCTTCCGCGGCCGGCCGCTGCAGGAAGGCGCGCGCCTGGCTGTAGAGCGGCGTGCCGAGGAAGTTGCGCGTCGAGGCGTAGCGGATGTCGAGCCGGATTGTCGGGTCGAGCGCCGTGAGCTCGACGAGTTCGGACGGACGAAACTCGCCGCTTTCCGCCGGCGGAGTCGCGGCAAGCGCTACGGCGGACAGCTCCGCCACCGGCCGCACCGGGGTGACATGAAAGACGCCGCCCGAGACGCCAGTCTGATCCGCGCAGCCCGCGAGCGGCGCCCAGGCGGCGAGGGTCAGGGCGCATAGCAGCGCGGTGTGGCGTTTACAGCTTTGCATAATGTGGGAGCGGCGCGCCGGGGTCATTCGGCGTCCGCGTAGGCCGGCGACATGAGCCAACCTCCTTACGGCTGGGCCGGAACCGGGAGCTTCATCTCCTGCACGATCGCGCGCACCAGATCCCTGATCTGCACGCCGTCCATGTTCGCGAGCACTGCCACGGCGAAATGCTCCTGCGGGATGATGAACAGCTCCGTGCTCGTGCCAGCCTGACCGCCAGTGTGCATCACGAACTTCCCGCCCTCCAGTACCTGGAAGCCGAGGCCGTAGCCGTCCTTGCCGCTCACCGGCGTGGCGGTCCACATCTGCGCCAGCGTGGCGGGCTTCACGAGCTTGCCATCGAGCAGCGCCTGCGCGAAGCGCACCAGGTCATCGGCAGTGGTGACGTAGCCGCCGCCGGGAATCTTGTAGCTCGAATCCATGAGGCTCGCGTTCTTCACCTGTCCGTCGATCTTCTGATAGCCGCGGGCGCGATGCGCGACGATGTCGAGCGCGTCGTCCACCAAGGTATGGGTCATGCCGGCGGGCTTGAGCACGTGCGCGGCGACGTAGTCCTGGAAGCGCTCGCCGGAGGCCCCCTCGATGGCGCAGCCGGCCACCGTGTAGCCGTAAGTGCTGTAGGAGTACGCGGTTCCCGGCTTGAACAGCAGCGGGTCGGCGGCAAAGATCGCGAAGCCATCGGCCATCCAGCGGTAGTGGTGCGTGTATTCGATCTCGCCCGGGTTGTAATGGCGGATCCCCGAGGTGTGCGACAGCAGCTCGCGCGTCGTGATCGGCCACTGCTTCGGCGGGAACGGCGCACAGTAGCGCTGTACCGGAGCGTCGAGGTCGAGCTTGCCCGACTCGACCAGTGTCATGGCGGCCACCGCGCTGATCGACTTGGCGATCGAGGCGGTGCGGATCAGCGTCTCGGCGGTCGCCGGTACCGAATTCTCGAGATCCGCATTGCCAAAGGCCTTTGAGTAGACCAGCCGGTCGGCCGTCATCATTGCGATCGTGATCGCGGGGATCTGCTCCCGGCGCATGGCATCGATGACGATCGGGTCGAGCCGTACGTCGAGTCCCGGGGAGGTTGCATTCTGCGCGGCTGCAACACCGTACGCCGCGAGAAGCACGAGGCTGAGAGCCGGGGATCTCATGAACCTTGCGGCGCTCGGCAAAGATCGGGCGTGCATCTGCGTAACTCCCTATCCGTTCTCATCCGGCGATATTATCCGGAGATACCGGGCAGAGCGCCCGGCAAGCCCGTTCTCACCATGATCGCATTGAGCTCCGCCGACGTGTCGAGTCTTCTCACCCCGATCGAGACGGTCGGGATCGTGGAGTCCGCGGCCGTCGCGGCGCTGGGCGGATCGGACTGCATCGTGCCCGAGCGCCAGCACATCCGCTGGGCACACGGGACGCTGCTCACGATGCCCGCGATTGGCGCCGGCGCCATGGCGGTGAAGCTCGTGTCCGTCGTGCCCGGCAACGCCGCGCGGAAGCTCCCGGTGACGAACGGACTCCTGATCCTCGGCGATGCCGCGACCGGGCTGCCGCTTGCGATCATGGACGCGGCGGCGCTGACGGCGATGCGCACCGGCGCGGTCGGCGCCCTGGGCCTCAAGCACCTGACCCCCGCCGGGGTCACCTCGGTGGGGATTGTCGGCGCGGGGGTGCAGGGTGCCTGGCAGGCGATCTCGGCCTGCGCCGTGCGGCCGATCCACGCGGTATTCGCGCTACGGCGCTCGGCCGCAGGCTTTGAGCGTTTTCTCGCCACGCTGGCGCACCACATTCCGCAAGTGCGCGTCATCGCATGCGAGAGCGCCACGGAACTGCTGTCGCGCACGGAGGTAATTATCACGGCAACGACCGCCGCCGAGCCGGTCCTGCCCGATGACCCGAAGCTGCTCGCCGGCAAGCACTTCATCGCCATCGGCTCCTATGAGCGCCACATGCGCGAGCTCCCCGACTCGGTCCTGCGGCTCGCGGGCCACCTGGTGCTCGACTCGAGCTTTGCGCGCCACGAAGTGGGCGAGGCTATCCGGCCGGTGGCGCACGGGATCCTCGCCGACTCGGATCTGTTCACCATCGGCGAGCTCGTATCAGGGCGTCGCACGGTCGACGTCGCCCGCACGACGGCCTACAAGTCGGCGGGCATGGCTCTCTACGATCTATACGTCGCGCGGGCACTGCACGCGGCGGCGCGGCGCCGGGGAGTTGGTCAGGACGTCACTCTCTAGCCGCGGGAGCAGCCACATGATTCACGTACTCGTCACCGGAGCTTCGGGCGGGATCGGCGCGGCGATCTCGAGGGCCCTTGCGGCGCGCGGCGCCGGCGTGGTCCTGCACTATCAGGCGGATCGCGCGGCCGCGGAAGCCACCCGCCGCTCGCTCGCGGGCGATGGGCACGGTCTCGTCCAGGCGGATCTCACCGATCCGGCGGCGGTCGAGCGTCTGTGGCAGGCGGCCGGCGCGCAGCACCCGATCGATGCCGTGGTGAACAACGCCGGCATCTTCCCGAACCATCCGCCGCTTACGACCGATTACCCCGCCTGGACCGCGGCCTGGCAACGGACGCTCGGCATCAATCTGACGGGCGCCGCACACCTCTCGTACTGCGCCGCACGCGCCATGGCGGAACGCGCCGGCGGCAGGATCGTCAGTGTCTCCTCGCGCGGCGCCTTTCGCGGCGAGCCGACGGCGCCCGCTTACGCTGCCAGCAAGGCGGGGCTCAACGCTTTCAGCCAATCGATGGCGAAGGCGCTGGCGCCGAAGGGCGTGTATCTATTCGTGGTCGCGCCCGGCTGGGTGTCCACGGCGCGCGTGGCCACGGCGATCCAGGACGAGGCCGTGATCGCCGACCAGCCCCTGGGCCGCGTCGCAACGCCGGACGAAGTCGCGCAGGTCGTGACTTTCTGCGTGCTCGATGCGCCGCCGAGCATGACCGGTTCGATCCTCGACGTGAACGGTGCCTCGTACCTGCGGAGCTAATGGCCGGTGCGGCGTATGAAGTCCGCGACGTTATCGTGCAGCTGCCGGAGCGAGGCGTCCTTGGCGTAGACCATGTGACCCGAATCGTAGAAGCGGAACTCGATGTTGGACACGAGGCTCTGCGGGATCGGCAGGTGGTGCATTTCGTAGACGCCCTGGTAGAACGGGGTCGCAAGATCGAAATACCCGGCGTTGAGCTGCACCTTGAGGTTCGGGTTCAGTTTCATGGCGTTCGCGAGATCCGGCATCACGTTGGTGCCCTGGCGCGGCGAGAAGGGCGGCGCCTGAGTCTGCCCCGGTTGCTGGTGCGCAAAATTCCAGGTGCGGAAGGTCTGGATGCTCGGCTTGAAGATCTTGCCCTCGCCGTAGCGCAGCTCCTTGCGCGCGTAGTCGTTGAACGCAGAGACATAGGCGGAGCTGAGCGCGGAAGACTGCGGATCGTAATCGGCGCGCTGGCTCAAGGGGTCGATGTCGGGACCTGAGAAGCGGCTGTCGAGCCGGCCGGTGGTGAGCCCGCCGTCGCTTTGAAGGTTCTGGCGGAACTCCCCGCCGTCTATGCGCAGGTCGGCCTTCAGGATGTAATCGACCGGGAGCCCGGTGTACTCATGCAGCTTCTGGGCGATCGCGGCGCGGTCGCTGGCGCTCAGGTCCGAGCCGGCCGCAAGCGCGCGGGCGTAGTCGCCCACGGCGAACTGCTCGACCTCGGTGAGCAGCGCCTCGAGGTTCGGGTGCTCACCCGGGAGCTTCTTGTGGTACCAGGCGGTGGCCGCATAGGTCGGCAGCACCGTCTCGTAGGGCAGGTCCACGCCGGGATTGCCGGTCGGCCGGTCCGGGCTCAGATCGAAGCTGAGAATCTGCGAAAGCAGAATGACGCCGTTCAGGTCAACCGAGCGCTCGGACTCGAGCTGGTTCACCACCACCGCCGAGCGCGGCGTGCCGTAGCTCTCGCCGAACAGATACTTGGGCGAGTTCCAGCGCCCGTACTTGCTGAGGAACTGGCTGATGAATTCGCTGAAGGCGTAAGCGTCGACATCGACGCCGAAGAACGCCTTCTCCTTGTCCTTGCCGGCGACGCGGCTGAAGCCGGTGCCGGGTGCATCGATGAAGACGAGATCAGTGGCATCGAGGAGGCTGTAGGCGTTGTTGACGAGTGAATACGGCGCGGCCGGGGTATGCGCATCCGTCGCGGTCACGATGCGGCGCGGTCCGAAGGCGCCCATGTGCAGCCACATCGTCGAGGAGCCGGGACCGCCGTTGTAAAAGAAAGTAACGGGCCGCGGGCCTTCACCGCCCCTGGAGTAGTAGACGTAGAACATGGAGGCTTCGGCCGTCGGATTGGCCTCGCCGCCTTCCTCCCCGCCCGCCGCCGGCTTGGCGCTCGGGTCGCGCGGCACATCATCCCAGCCGCGCGGGTGCACGATGAGCGTGCCGGCGACCGCCTGGTAAGTCATCGCACGCCCGCCGATCGTGACGCTGCCGTTGCTGGTGACCGACTCGGGCTTGAAAGGCTCGAATTTCCGGCCTTCAGCCTTTTCGGACTCGCCGTCGGCCTTGCGCTCCTCCGCCTTGGGCGCGTCGGCCGCGGCGCCCATCACAGCGCACGAGGCCAGCGCGATAGCCAACAGCAGGCGCGAGGTCAGGTTGGGGCGACACATGATCTCATCCTTCCGGGTGACCCGCTCCCCTGGGGGGCTGCTTGGGGGGCGCGAAAGTCTAGCCGAGCGCGCTGCCAGCCGCACGCGCCGCCTCATTTCGTGCGGGCGCTGGCGATGACGGCGTAAGCGCCGGTAAAACTCATGACGAGCGCCTCGTGACACTTGACGTCGACCGCCACCTCCGCTCTGCCGCGGCCGCTGCGCGCGAGCATTCGCCGGAGCTTTTCCCGCTGCGCCGCCGCCGGCTCGTGGGCTACGGCGCGAAAGGCGGCGCGCGCCGGGGAGAGGAACCGCGCGGTCGAGCTCTGCAGCACCACCTCGGCGTCGAAGGACTCAGCGGCACACCAGCGCGTGACCAGCGCCCAGCCGGCAAGCGCCGCTGCCGAAAACAGGCTCCCCGCGAATGCCGTGCCCTTGTCGTTGAGGTTCGCGTCGAGCGGCGCGGCGATAGTGACCGGGTCAACACCCTCGAGCGTGAGGCCGAGCGCCCGCGCCGGCGAGATTCGCGCCGTCAGATATGCCCGAAGACCCTCGAGATCGGCGAGTTGTGCATTTGTCATGTGCCACCCGGCGCTCCCTGGCCGGCGCTCGCGGCCGCTGTACGCACCGTCCGCCGCCTCGAACCTAACCGCCCGGCCTCAGGTACTCGTCGAACCAGCCGACCAGGCGCGTCATGACGTCGACCTGGTCGTCGTGCTTGAAGAAGAAGTGTCCTTCATCCGGGTAGACGACGAACTCTGTCTTGACGCCCAAGCGCTGCAGCGCGTTCCAGTACTCGTAGGACTGTGAAATCGGCACCTCCGCGTCGCGGTCGCCGCCCACCATGAGCGTCGGAGTGTGCACATTCTTGATGAACGTGATCGGCGAGCTGCGCTCGTAGACCTTCGGATCGTCGTACACCGAAGCGCCGAAGTAGGGAATCATCCAGGTATCGATGTTGTTGGTGCCGTAATAGCTCAGCCAGTCGGAGAGCCCGGCGCCCGACACCGCCGCCTTGAAGCGGTTGGTCTGTGTGAGCGCCCACATGGTCATGTAGCCGCCGTAGCTCCAGCCGGCGATTCCGAGGCGCGCGGGATCCACCGGCGCGCTCTTGAGCACCGCATCGACCCCGGCGAGGATGTCGCGCAGATCGCCGTAGCCGAAATCCTTGACGTTGGCCTGAGTGAACGCCTCGCCCTGGCCGTAGCTGCCGCGCGGATTTGGCTTGAAGACGTAGTAGCCCTCGCTCGCGAGCACAGCGTCGAAGGACTCGGGGCTCGCGGGGAAGAGCGGATAGTGGGCATGAGCCGGCCCGCCATGCACCAGAACGACAAGCGGATAGGTCTTTCCGGGGACGACCTGCGGCGGCTCGATGAGCATTCCCTGGACTTTGAAGCTGTCGCTCTTCCAGTAGATGTTGGTGGCTCTGCCGGTAATGGGCCGGACGCCGGCGTTGATCCGTGTGATCGGCCGCCACCTGCCCGGCGGCCCGGTCTCGACCTCGGGCGGCGAGGTGTAGGACTGGCGGATCACGGCGGACATGGACGCGTTCTTCGACAGCGAGATTCCGGCATCGCCCGGAGTGAAGCCGAACACGTTGCTGGCCCAGATCATCTCGGGCGCGCGCCACAGCTCGCGCTGCGATTTCGCATTGACGTCGATCGAGGCCAGCACTTCCTCGCCCGCGGCGAACTCGGTGGCGATCAGGTGCGTGGCTGAGCCGTTCCAGGTGATCGTGTGGACGGATGCGGCGAGACCCGGGGTGACATCGACCGGCTCACCGCCGGATGCGGGAATCAGGAAGACGTCACCTCCGGTGATGGTCTCATCGCTCATGATGCCGCCGATCCAGGCAATGCGCGTCCCGTCCCCCGACCAGCGTGGCGAGGCGATCTGCAGCGGCGGCTTGGCGAGCGCCCTCACCGCGCCGCTTCCCGCATCGCACACATAGAGCTCCGCGATCCACCAGTTGTCGTCTCCCGAGCCGTGCGCAGCGCTCACGACGAAGCGGCGGCCGTCGGGGGACCAGTCGTACTCGTAGATATTGAGGTCGGCGGGCCCGAGGAGCTTTGGCTCGCCGCCCTGCGTGGAGATCACGGCGAGGCGCTGCTCGTACACGGTCGAGGAGAGTACCCCGGCATCGCGTGCGAGCGGATTCAAGGGCCCCGGCGTTTTGGGCGCTCCCGCGGAATAGAGGAAGGCGATCCGCTTGCCATCGGGAGAGAAGCGCGGCGTGTCGAGCGGCCCGTGCGCGCGGGTGATCGTGTGCACACTCACGCCGGAGGCGTTGGCGACCGCGATCTGCGGCTGCTTCTTTTCGTCCGTCGTGATGAAAGCGATCTGCGTTCCATCGGGCGACCAGGCGGCGCCGTGCTCATCGCACACGGTGCCCGGACAGGCTGTGAGGCGTGTCTCGCCGGATCCGTCCTTCGCATTGACGATCCACAGCGCTTCAGAATCCACGTCCGCGCCGCCGCGCTTGCCACGCGCGACGCGCCCGTAGACCAGGCGCTTGCCGTCCGGGGAGAGGGCGAGCTCGTCGATGGCGTGCACCGAGTTGAGCGCCGCGAGCGCCGCGCCTGTGCCCGAAGACTGCGCGAAGGCAGAGCTAAGCGGCAGGCAGGCAAGCAGTGCGCCGGGGAGCAGCCGCGTCAGCCCGCCACGAGCTCGAGAAGTCATGATCCCACCCGGATGGTGACGTTGGAGAACCAGAGGTCTTTCCAGCGCTTGACCTTGTCGTCGGCGGAGAGCGTCCGCGGCGAGACCGGCTGTTGCGCGCCGAAGGCAGCTCCTTCCACGACGTTGGTGTTGACCGCGGCGTGGAGGCGTCCGGCGTCCCGGTAGAGCGGGCTCACCAGCACGCCGCAGTTCCTGCAGAACAGCAGCTCCGCCCGGCCGCTCCCCTGGGCGTACTTGCCGCAGTCACGCTCGTCCCTGATGAGTATGAGAAGCGAGCCCTGCGGGTCGGACACGTAGGCGGCCCGGTGCTTGCGGCAGAAGTCGCAATCGCAGGCGCGCGGATTGTAGGTTCCGGCGGTGCGCGTAAGCTCCAGCTCGATGCGGATGTTGCCGCAATGACACCCGCCGCCCAGTTTCTGCATGACCAAAGTCGTCGGATCGCCCCAGGGTCAGGATAGAGAACACTACGTGCGCGATGCGGGCGGCGCAAGCCGCCCTTTGGCACAATACGCGCCCTTGGGCGTCGCGGCCTGGTAGCGGGCCGCACGCCATCTCTCTCGCAGTGAGTCGTCGCATGACAGAAAGCCAAGCGGATCCCATCTCGCGGGTTCTGAGTGCGGCCACCTTCGCCGCCGAGCGCCACCGCGACCAGCGCCGCAAGGGCAAGGACGCCTCGCCCTACATCAACCATCCGCTCGCGCTCGCGAGCCTCCTGGCCGACCGCGGAGAGCGCGATCCGGCCGTGCTGATGGCGGCGCTGCTGCACGATACGGTCGAGGACACCGCCACCAGCTTCCAGGATCTCGAGCGCTCCTTCGGCAAGGAGGTGGCCGACATCGTCCGCGAAGTCACCGACGACAAGTCTCTGCCGAAGGCCGAGCGCAAGCGCCTGCAGATCGAGCATGCCGCGCACTTGAGCCGCCGCGCGATGCTGGTGAAGCTCGCCGACAAGATCTGTAACCTGCGCGACCTGCTCGTCTCCCCGCCCACCGACTGGTCGCTGCAGCGCAAGCGTGAGTACTTCGACTGGGCCAAGGCGGTGGTCGATCCCATGCGCGGAGTGCACCCGGACCTCGAGGCAATGTTCGATCGCGAGTACGCGCGCAAGCCCAGGGAGCCCGAGTGAGGGCCACGGGAGCGCTACGGGTGGCGCTAGCGCTCGAACGCGGCGCGGCGAACGGTTGAAAGAACGCGGCCGGACCGAGCGCCGCAGGCGGCGGCGACCCGGTATCGACCGTATGATTGAGGGCTGGAGAAAAGTGTGGAGTCAGCCGCCATGTCAGCGTCACGGATCGCAGCAGTACTCGTTCTCGCGTGCCTCGCCGCCGGACTTGCGGTTGCTCAGGCGGCGGGCGGCGCCGGTGCCGCCGCAGTGCCCGCGACCATGCGGGCCGCCGCAATCGATCGCAAGGGAGGGCCGGAGGTTCTGACCCTGCACGAGCTCCCCGTTCCCAGACTGAAGCCCGATGAGGTCCTGATCGCGCTCGACACCGTGGGCGTCGGCCCCTGGGACATCGACGTGCGCGAGCGCCTCGAGTACTGGAAGAACCAGAAGTTTCCAGTCGTGCTGGGCGTCGACGGCGCGGGCACGGTCGCGGCGGTCGGCTCGGAGGTACGCGGCTTCAAGGTCGGCGAGGCGGTGTACGCCTACGCCTGGGACAACCCCCGGGGCGGCTTCTACGCCGAGTACGTCGCCGTGCCCGCCAAGGCCGTGGGACACGTGCCCCCGGGTATGAGCCTGAAGGACGCCGGGGCGATGGCGGTGACCGCGCTCACGGCGTTGCAGGGAATCGACGACGCGCTGCACATCAAGCCCGGCGAGACGCTCATCATTCATGGCGCTTCGGGCGGCGTCGGCAGCCTCGCGCTGCAGTTCGCCAAGCTCCGCGGCGCGAAAGTGCTGGCGACCGCCTCCGGTGACGATGGGATGAATTTCGTGAAGCGCTTCGGCGCGAGTGCCGCCGTGGACGGCCGGCGCGGCGACATCCGCGCCACCGCGCGCGAGTTCGCGCCGGGCGGCGTCGATGCGGTACTGGCGCTCGCCGGCGGCGATGCGCTCGAGACCTGTATCGATGCGCTCAAGCCCGGCGGGCGGTTGGCCTTTCCGTCCGGCGTGCGCCCCGAGCCCAAGCCGCGCAGCGGCGTGCCGACGGTGAGATACGACGCGCTCACGGGGCCCAAGGAGTACCAGCGGCTGAATGAGGCGATCGTGGCCTCGAAGCTCGAAGTTCCGATCGCGGCGGAATTCCCACTGGCGGAGGCCGCCAAGGCGCAGGAGCGCATGGCGGCCGGCCACGTGCTCGGCAAGATCGTCCTCCGGATCCGCTGACTGTTACGTCTGGGGCGGAGCGCCGCCTGCGGCGCGGCGGCGCGCGACGAATGCGTCGAGCGCTTCCGCGACGGCCGGATCCATCGCCGGCGGCTGGAAGGCGCTCAGGGTGTTGCGCCACACGGTGCTCGCCCGCTCGGTCGCCGTCTTCGCGCCGTCGTCGAACCACTGACCGTAATTGCGCCAGTCGGAGACGATCGGGGTGTAGAAGGCGTCGCGATAGCGCTGCATGGTGTGAGCGGCCGAGAAGAAGTGACCGCCGGGCCCCACCTCGGCCACCGCCTCGATCCCGATGTCGTCGCTCGAGGCCGGCACTGGCTGGAAGAGCTCGGCAAACATCTGCAGCATCTCGACGTCGAGGATGAACTTCTCGTACGAGGCCGTCAGGCCCCCCTCGAGCCAGCCGGCGGCGTGCAGCACGAAGTGGCAGCCGCCCAGCAGCGCCCCCCACAGGCTCATCTGCGACTCGTAGGCCGCCTGCGCGTCGGGGGCATTGCCCGCGGTCGCGCTCGAGCAGCGCCACGGCACGGCGATGCGGCGCGCGAGCTGCCCGGCGCCGAAGGCCGCCTTGGCGTACTCGGGTGTACCGAAGGCCGGGGAGCCGGACTTCATGTCGACGTTCGAGGTGAAGCTCCCGTACATGACCGGGGTACCGGCACGCACGATCTGTGAGAGCGTGATGCCGAAGAGCGCTTCGGCATGCGCGAGGGTCAGTGCCCCGGGAATGGTGATCGGCGCCATCGCACCGGCGAGCGTGAACGGGGTGACGATCATCAGTTGCCCGTGCAAGGCGAATTCGATGATGCCGTCGGTCATCGGCAGGTCGAGCTGCAGCGGGGAGTTGGTATTGCAGATGCTGTAGCAGCGCGGCTCGGCGCGGAAGGTCTGCTCATCGATCCGCTGCGCGATGCGCAGCATCGCGAAGCAGTCCGCGAGCTGTCCGGCGCCGCGGCAATAGAAGTAGGGCGGCTTGTCGCCGAGCGTCAGCTGCGCGAGCGTGGTGTCGAGATGGCGCTCGTGCACCGGCACATCCCCCGGCTCGGTCATCTGCCCGAGCACGTGGATCACGTCGAAGGACTGCGAGAGCCGCACCAGATCGCGGTAGTCCGCGATCGTGCCGGAGCGCTTGCCGCGCTCGAGATCGCTCACGCTCGGCGGCCCCGCGACCGGCGCGAAAATGACGCTGCGGCCGCCGACGCGGCAGGTGCGCTCCGGGTTGCCCGCGACGAGGTTCACCTCGCGGGGAACCGAGGCGAGCGCCGCGGCTACCATGCCGGGATCGAGCCGCACCATCTGCGTCGCCTCGTCCACGGCCGCGCCGGCCTCCGCCAGCACGGTCCGTCCGCGCGGTGACAGCACACGCATGCCTTGGCGTTCGAGGATGCCGAGCGCGGCGAGGTGCATGCTCTCGACCTGATCCTCGGAGAAGATCCGGACCGGCTCGAACGGATTGACGAGGTGGCGATAACGGGTGGAGCGCGGCGCCTGTCCGGCGGCCGCCGCCCGGTGCGACTCGCGCCTGCGGGAGGTCATGGCGTACTCCGCACGCGCGTGATCCACTCATCGACCAGTTGTCCGAGCAGCGTGAGCGGCACGCCGCCGTTCTCGAGAATCACCGCGTGAAACTCCTTCAGATTGAACTTCGGTCCAAGCGCCGCCCGTGCCTGCGCGCGCAGTTCCAGGATCTTGAGCTCGCCGACCTTGTAGGCGCACGCCTGGCCCGGCATGGCCATGTAGCGCTCGACCTCCGAGGCCACCCCGGCCTCCGCCTTCCCGGTGGTCGCGACCATGTACGAGATCGCCTGCTCGCGCGTCCAGCCTTCGGCATGAATTCCCGTGTCGACGACCAGGCGCGCCGCGCGCAGAAGCTCCAGCTGCAGCCGCCCGAGGTTGCCCCACGGGTCGTCCTTGTACATGCCGATCTCGGCGGCCAGCTGCTCGGCGTACAGCGCCCAGCCCTCGGCGTAGGCCGTGTAGAGCGTCTGCTGGCGGATCAGGGGGAGGTCCTTGAGTCCGAGCGCCGTCGAGATCTGCAGGTGGTGCCCGGGAATGCCTTCGTGGTAGGCGAGCGTCTTCATGCCCCAGGTCGGCACTTCGCTCATGTTCCTCAGGTTCGCGAAGAAGATGCCGGGGCGCGAGCCATCCATCGCCGCCTGCTGGTAGTACGCACCCGAAGTGCCCTTTTCCTGCGAGGCTGGCACGCGCTCGACGGTGAGGCGCTTCCGGGGCAGGGTGCGGAAGTACTCGGGCATGCGCGCGGCCACCTCGTCGAGGATCTGCTGGTAGCGCGCCAGCGCCTGGCGGCGGCCCTCGTCATCGTTCGGGAGCAGAAAGCGCGGATCCTTGCCGAGCGAGGCCATGCGCTCGCCGACGCTCCCCGCCGTGAGCCCTTCCGCCACGAGGAGGTGGTCCATCTCGCGCGTAATGCGGCCGACCTCGGAGAGACCGAGCGCATGCACCTGTGCGGGCGTGTAATCGGTCGTCGTGTTCTGCTTCAGCTCCAGGGCATAGTAGGCCGCTCCGTCCGGCAGCCGGCCGACGCCTGCCCCCTGGGTGGCGGCCGCGGGCCTCAAGGCCTCGAGCGCCGCGCTCATGCGGGCGTAGGCCGGATAGACCCGCGACCTGACCGCCTCCACGGCCGCACTCTCGAGCTGGCGTTTGCGAGCGCTGTCGAGCGACTTCACCCGGTTCATGCGCGCGACGAACGTCGTGACCAGCGCGTTGTCCTGCGGTGCCGCGCTCACGGTGTCGTGGATGACGGTGAGGGAGCGGTCGAGGAGCGAGGGCGGCAGCACCACACCCGCTTGCGCCTGGCGCCGCATCGCGGCGGTGACCTGGTCGAGCTTCTCCCCCATGGCCTCGAGGCGCTTCACGTAGTTGCGCGCGGTCTTGTCGTTGCTGACGATGTGGGTGGTCTGCATGAAGCTCGAGAGCTGCACCTCGACGCCGAACATGGGGCTCACGGGATAGAGCTCATCCCCCGGCAGCCAGGGGAATCGCCTGAACGCGAGTCCGGTCTGGTACTGGTCGATGAGGATGTCGTAGGTGATCTGATCCTGGCGGCTGAGCCGGGCGCGATCGAACCCGCGCACTTCGGTGAGGAAGCGCGTGAGCTGCGCGTAATCCTCATCGCGCTGGCGCGGCGTATAGGGGCTGAGCTTGTCGGAATGGTGGTCGAAGATCGAGCCGTCGGTGAGTCCCACCGCCGTGAACATCTCGGGATTGCGCATCAGGAACTCGAGCGCCTGGCGGTTCGCCAGCATGTTGATGGTGAAGGGCTTGCCCCACACGATGCGGTAGGAGGCGTAGCCGAGTGCCGCCACGAGCGCGAGCGCAATCCACCCGACAGTCCGCCATCGTCGCTGCATTCACCGCAATAGAGCCGATCGATGCCGCGAGGTCAAGCCCGCCTGAAGCGTGCCGGGCGGCTGGCGCGCTATAGTGGCTGCGCGCAGTTCCCTCCCGAGGCCTCCCATGACCACCGTCGCCGGCGTCGCCGAGATCCGCAGCCACTTTCCCGCGCTCGAGCGCACCCACAACGGCTTTCCCGTCGCTTACTTCGACGGTCCGGGCGGTACCCAGGTACCGCGCGCGGTCGCCGCTGCGATGACCGACTATCTCCTCAACCACAACGCCAACACTCACTGGGATTTCCCGACCAGCCGCGAGACCGACGCGGCGCTCACTGCCGCGCGCGCCGCGCTGGCGGACTGGCTGGGAGCGGCGGCGGACGAGATCGTGTTCGGCGCCAACATGACGACTCTCACCTTCCACCTGGGACGCGCGCTCGGACGCGGCTGGCGGGCCGGCGACATCGTGGTCGTTACCGAGCTCGATCACCACGCCAATTCCGACACCTGGCGCGCGCTGGCGCGCGAGCGCGGTGTCGAGATCCGCGCCATCCGCATGCGGCGCGAGGACGGGCGGCTCGATGAGGAGGACGCGGCGGCCAAGCTCACCGCGGGCGTGCGCCTCCTCGCCCTCGGCGCGGCCTCGAACGCGCTCGGCACCATCAACGACGTGGCGCAGCTCAGCGCGCGCGCGCACGCGGTCGGCGCGCGGGTGTTCGTCGACGGCGTGCACTATGCCAGCCACCAGATGCCGGACGTGCGCGCCTGGAACTGCGACTTCTTCGCCTGCTCGGCTTACAAGTTCTACGGCCCGCACGTCGGGGTGCTATGGGGCCGGCGCGAGCTGCTTGCGGCGCTCGACCCGCCGAAACTGGCTCCGGCCTCGACGCAGCCGCCCGAGCTCCTCGAGACCGGGACGCTGAACCACGAAGGCGTAGTCGGCGCCGGCGCTGCCATAGATTTCCTCGCCTCCCTCACGCGCGAGCGAGCACCACGCCGCGAGCGGCTCGCCCGGCTGTCCCAGGCGCTGCACGAGCGCGGCGACGAGCTGCTGCGCCAACTCTGGACCGGGCTCAAGGCGATTCCCGGCGTCGAGGTTTACGGTCCGCCGCCCGGTACCGCGCGCACCGCGACGCTCTCGTTCTCCGTGGCGGGATACGAAAGCGCGGCGGTGGCCCGCTCCCTCGCCGGGCGCGGCGTGTTCGTCTCGCACGGGGACTTCTACGCCACCACCGCCGTGCGGCTGCTGGGGCGCGAGCACGACGGGCTGGTGCGCGCCGGCTGCGCCGCGTATACGACGGCGGAGGAAGTCGCGCGGCTGCTCGAGGGAGTGCGGCAACTGGTGCGCGGCTGAACTAAGCGCGCAGCGCCTGCCGGCCCCGAAAAACGAACGAGCCCGGCTCAGGCACCGGGCTCGTCCTTTGCGCTCCGGATCGGAGCGTTACTTGCGGTTCTTGTTGGCGGTTTCGGCGGCGAGCTTCAGCTCGTTATTGACCTGATCGAGCAGCTCCTTGGCCTTGGCCGCGTGCCCGTCCATGTCCCACTCGTTCGCTTTCTGGGCGGCGGTGATCTTCTCCCACGCGCCGCGCGAGAGGCGCTGCGCGGCGGCAAGGTTCGGGTGCCTCTTGCCACTGATGTCCTCGACCGGCGGTGCTGCGAATGCAGCCGTTGCGACCAGTAACAGTGCGGCGGAGCTCAGCGTCAATTTTCCAATCATTGCGACTCCCTAACTGGTGATGTGGCTGTGAAGGAAACACCGGCGCCAAGCCGGGCGCGCGCAGTGTCATCCCCGTGCACCGTGATTGCAAGCCGCCGCCATCGCATGCGGGGTGCCGGGTAGGCATTCTGGGCGCGCGGTCACAGTGCGAAGCTCAAGCCTCCCGGCCCCCGGGCGGGCGTGGTACCTTCGCGCCCTGGGAACTGCCTATATAAGGAGTCAAGCAGCGAATGCCCAGCAGAGTTCCGCAGGGAAAGCGTCGCGGATGGATCATCGCGATCGGTGGCGCCGAGAATAAGGAGAATGATCGCCGCATCCTCGAGCGCTTCGTCAGTGCCTCGGGCGGTGCGCAGGCGGACGTCGTAGTCATACCCACGGCGAGCCGCATGCACGAGACCGGGCCGCGCTACGAGCAGATCTTCAGCGAGATCGGCGCCGCCCGCGTCACGGTCATGGATTTCGACACCCGCCGGGATGCCTGCGAGCCGGGCAGGCTCGAGCGTCTCGCCGAGGCGAGCGGGGTCTTCTTCACCGGCGGCAACCAGCTGCGCCTGACGACGCTGCTCGGCGGCACCGCGGTCGCCAAGCTGATTCGGACGGCCAATGCGCGCGGCGTGACCATCGGCGGCACCAGCGCCGGCGCCAGCATCCTGTCCGAGCACATGATCGCCGCCGGGGACGAGGGCTCCTCCGTGGTCGCGGGGAGCGTGCGGCTCGCGCCGGGCCTGGGGCTGACCAACCGTTTCATCATCGATCAGCATTTTCGCCAGCGCGACCGGCTCGGGCGGCTGCTGACAGCGCTGGCTTACAATCCCTTCGCCGTCGGAATCGGCCTCGATGAGGACACCGCGGCCCTGATCGGCCCCGACGAGACCGTGGAGGTCGAGGGGAGCGGGTGCGTGACCATCGTCGACGGTGCGGATGTGAGCTACTCTTCCATCGACAGCGTCGAGGAAGGACAGCCGGCCTGCGTGCTGGGGCTGAAGCTGCACGTGCTCGTGGCCGGTGCTACCTTCAGCCTGCACACGCGCGCCGCCAGCGCCGGCACGTTGAAGAAGTCGAAGGAGTGACCCAGACTTAAGTCCGATCCCGCGCTACAGGTTGCCTTGAATAACTATTACGACCCCGAGCAACACCCATGCGCATCCTCGATCGATCCGTGTACGTCGGCCCGTCGCTGTACGCGCGTTTCCCGGTCGTTCGTCTCGAGCTCGAGCTGGGTGAGCTCGAGGCCTGGCCCACCGGCCGCTTAGGCAGCCCATTCGTCGACGCGCTCGCGGCCGCTCTCCCCGGGCTTGCCGAGCACGGTTGCTCGTTCGGTGTGCCCGGCGGGTTCTTCCGCCGCATGCGCGAGGGCGAGGGCACCTGGCTCGGCCACGTGCTCGAGCACGTGGCCATCGAGCTGCAGAACATCGCCGGCGAGGCGGTCACCTTCGGCAAGACGCGCAGCGCGGGACCTGAGGGCGTCTACACCGTCGTCTACGAGTACGCGCAGCGCGACGAGGGCATCGCCGCCGGCGAGCTGGGGCTACGGCTCCTCTCTTCGCTCTTGCCGGAGGCGATCCGTCCGGGGGATTCGGTGCCGGCCGGCTGGAGCTGGCCGGAAGCCCGCGACCAGTTCATCCGCTTCGCGCAGCGGCGCGCGCTCGGGCCCTCGACCATGTCGCTGGTGCGCGCCGCGGAGGCGCGCGGCATTCCCTGGCTGCGCCTCAACGACCAGTCGCTGGTGCAGCTCGGTCACGGCAAGTTCCAGCAGCGTATCCAGGCGACCGTCACCGGCCGCACGTCCCATATCTCGGTCGAGCTCGCCAGCGACAAGGAGGAGACCAACAAGATCCTCGCGGGTCTCGGCCTCCCGGTACCGAAGCAGGAGCTGGTACAGAGCGAGACCGCGGCGGTGCGCGCCGCGCGCCGCATCGGCTTCCCGGTGGTGACCAAGCCCTACAACGGCAACCACGGACGCGGCATCTCCATCCGCCTCACCAGCGACGAGGAAGTGGCGCACGGCTTCAACGTCGCACGCGAGCATTCGCGCTCGGTCATCGTCGAGACCTTCCTCGAAGGCGATGACCATCGGCTGCTGGTGGTGAACGGCGAGCTGGTGGCCGCGACGCGCCGCACGCCCGGGCACGTGGTGGGCGATGCCGAGCACACCGTCGAGGAGCTCATCGAGATCGTGAACCAGGACCCGCGCCGCGGGGTCGGGCACGAGAAAGTGCTGACCCGGCTCGAGCTCGACGCGCAAGCCCACAAGATGCTCGAGCGGGTGCACTTGACGGCCAAGTCGGTTCCCGAGAAGGGCCGGTTTGTCTACCTGCGCTCGACCGCGAATCTCTCCACCGGCGGCACGGCGACCGACGTCACCGACGTGATCCACCCCGATAACCGCGAGATGGCCGAGCGCGCCGTGCGCGCCATCGGGCTCGACGTCGGCGGCGTTGATTTCCTCTCCAAGAACATCACCGAGAGCTATCGCAAGATCGGCGGCGGCATCTGCGAGGTGAACGCGGCGCCGGGCTTTCGCATGCACGTGGCGCCGAGCGAGGGCACGCCGCGCGACGTCGCCGCTCCGGTGATCGACATGCTGTTTCCGCAGGCAGCGCCGGCACGCGTGCCGATCGCGGCGATCACCGGCACCAACGGCAAGACCACCACCGCGCGCATGCTGGCCCACATCGCCAAGATGGCCGGCTACACCCCGGGGCTCACGACCACCGACGGCGTGTACATCGACGGCCAGCGCACCGTGCCGGGCGACATGACCGGGCCGGTGTCGGCGCGCATGGTGCTCGCGGATCCGCAGATCGACATCGCGGTGCTCGAGACCGCGCGCGGCGGATTGCTGCGTGCCGGCATGGGCGTCAACGAGGTCAACGTCGGCGCCGTGATCAACGTGCAGCCCGATCACCTGGGACTGAAGGGCATCGACACGCTCGAGCAGCTCGCCGAGGTCAAGCGCATCGTCGTCGAAGTCGCCACCGACTGCGCGGTGCTCAATGCCGACGATCCTCTGGTGATGAGGATGTCGGGATACACCGAGGCGAAGCACATCTGCTACGTCACGATGAATCCGCAGCACACCCTGGTGCGCGAGCACATCCGCGCCGGGGCGCGCGCCTGCGCGCTCGAGGCGGGTGTCAACGGCCAGATGATCACTCTCTACGACCGCGGCGGGCACATCCCGCTCCTGTGGACCCACCTCATCCCGGCGACTCTCGAAGGCCGCGCTACCCACAACGTGCAGAACGCGATGTTCGCGGCGGCGATGGCGTTCTCGCTCGGCATGAAGCTCGACGCGATCCGCCAGGGACTGCGCACCTTCGACTCGACCTTCTTCCAGGCGCCGGGCCGCATGAACGTGTTCAACGAGCATCCCTTCAAGGTGCTGTTCGACTACGGTCACAACGCGCATGCCGTGGGCATGATGTCCGACCTCGCGCAACGGCTCGACGTGCAGGGCCGGCGCATCGTGGTGCTCGCCGGGCCGGGCGATCGGCGTGATGAGGATCTCGTGGCCATCGCGCGCGCGGCGGCCGGCCGCTTCGATCACTACATCTGCCGCCGCGACGACGGGCTGCGCGAGCGCGCACCCGACGAAGTGCCGCGCATCCAGGCCGCGGCACTGCGCGAGGCGGGCGTGCCGCCGGAGGCCATCTCGATCATTCCCGAAGAGCAGGCGGCGGTCGAGGCGGCTCTCAATATGGGACAGCCGGGCGATCTCGTGCTGATCTTCGCCGACGCGCTGGTGCGTACCTGGAAGCAGATCACCAAGTTCAAGCCGGCTGCGGCCGCCGCGCGCGCCGCACCGCGCGAGACGCGGGCGGCGCCACCTGAGTCGCGCGGCGAGGACGGCCACTTCGTCTCGGGGTTCGGCGCCGACGGCGCGGGGCGCGCACACGAAGCCGGACTTCCCGCGGCGAGCCTTGAGGGCCTGATCCGCGATGAGCGCGGCGTGCGGTTCGCGCCGGAGGCGGACGACTGAACACGCCGCTCGCGCTGCCGTTCGACGCTTCGCGGCGTCTGACGGGCGCCAACCTCTTTTTCGCCTCGGCCGGCGCGGTGCTCGAGACCGACGGTGTGGAGCCCGATGCGGCGCTCATCGAGGGCTGGCGCACGCGCGTCGCGCGGGCGCGCGCGAGCCTCGGCTGGACGATCTCCGGCGTCGTCGCCCGGCGGCACCTGGGCGGCGTCTCGCTGGCACTCGCCGCGCCCCCCGATCAGCTCTTCACCGCCACCGAGGTCAATGAGTGGGCGCTGTGCGCCGCGCTCCTGGCGCGCGACCCGGCGCGCTGGAGCGACCTCGAGCAGGCACTCGCGGCGGACGCGCTCGAGGGCGTGGCCGATCCCGCGGCGGTTACGCCACCGGTACTGGAGGAGCAGGCCGCGCTCGAGCGCCTCGCGCTGCTTGCCTCCCGCGAGGCGCGCCCGGATCTCATCAGGCTGCTCGAAGCCGCCGCGGCACATGCGCTGCCCTACGTGCTCGATGAGACGCTGCTCACGCTCGGCGCCGGCATCGGCGGACGCGACTTCGAGCTCGCCTCGCTCCCGGAAGTGGCCGCGGTCCCGTGGAGCGCGCTCAGCGACATTCCGACGGCGCTCGTCACCGGCTCGAATGGCAAGACCACCTCGGCGCGATTATTGGCGGCTTGCGCCGAGGCCCACGGCTGGCGCAGCGCCTACTGCTGCACCGACGGCGTGTTCCTCGGCAGCACCGCGCTCGCGAGCGGCGACTACGCGGGGCCGCTCGGCGCGCGGCGCGTGATCCGCGAGCGCCGTGCCCAGTGCGCCATCGTCGAGACGGCGCGCGGCGGGATCCTGCGCCGCGGGATTGCGCTCAACCACGCGCACGTCGCACTCGTCACCAACGTGAGCCCCGACCACTTCGGCGAGTTCGGCATCGATGATCTGGACGGGCTCGCGGATGTGAAGCTCTCGGTTGCAGGCGTCCTTGGGCGCGAGGGACTGCTGGTGCTGAACGCCGACGACGAGCGACTGGTGGCGAGGGCGCCGGGACTCGCGCGGCGCTTCGGCCGCGCGCCCGCCCTGGGGTGGTTTGCTCTCGATGCCGATCGCGCGCTGCTCAGCGCGCATCGCGAGCGCGGCGGGGCGACCTGCGGGGTGCGCGGCGGGCGCCTGGTGCTGAAGTATGGTGCCCGAGAGCACGACCTGGGCGCGGTGAGTGCCATGCCGCTCACCGTCGGCGGCAGTGCCACCTACAACGTCGCGAATCTCGCGGGAGCGGCGCTCGCGGCGGCGGCACTCGGCGTGCCCGCCACGAGCATCGCCGCCGTGTACGAGCGCTTCGGATCGAGCGTCGCCGACAACTTCGGTCGCATGATGCGTTTCGAGCGTGGCGGCGTCCGCATCCTGGTCGACTACGCCCACAACACGGAGGGGCTGCGCGGGCTGCTCGAGGTAGCCGAGCACCTGCGCGCCGGCAGAGGCAGGCTCGGCACGCTGCTCGGCCACGCCGGCAATCGCCAGGACGCCGAGATCGAGGCGCTGGCGCGCGTCGCCGCGGACTTTCATCCGGCGCTGGTGGTCGTGAAGGAGAACGAGGCGCACCTGCGCGGGCGGGCGCCCGGGGAGATCCCGCGCATCATCCACGCGGCATTGCTCAGAGCAGGCGTGCCGGAGTCCTCTGTACCGGTGCGCATGAGCGAGCTCGAGGCGGTGCAGTGCGCACTCGAGTGGGCGCGCCCCGGGGACGTGCTGGCCTTGCCGGTGCACTCGGCGGCGGCACGCGAGTCGGTGCTGGCGTTGCTGGCGAGCGAACGCGGCGGCGGCGGTTAGGAAGCGGCGACGGCGTGCAACGCGCTGTAGCCGTTCCAGATGATCTCGATCCCGATACACATGAGGATGAACGCGGAGAGGCGCACCAGCACCTCGAGGCCGGTGGCGCCGAGCAGACGCGCGATGTTCTCGGCGAAGCGATAGGCGAGGTAGATGCTGAGCCCGATGGCGACTACGCCGCCGAGCGCCCCGATCGCGTGCTCGGCAAGCTGCGAGAGCTGCGGGAAGCCGGCGGGCTTGCGGCTGCCGATGGTGATGGCCACCGACATGGAGCCCGGCCCGACCGTGAGTGGCATGGTGAGCGGATAGAAGCTGCCGACTTTCCGCCCCGGCGCCCCCTGCGGCCCGGCGCCGACGGCGTGCTCCGACACCTCCTCGGCATTCAGGAGCTTCCAGCCGAGCGCCGTCACCACCAGCCCGCCGGCGATCCGCACCACGGGCAGCTCGATGCCGAAGAGCTCGAGCAGCCAGGGACCGAGCGCCATCGACCCGAGCAGCAGCGCGAAGCCGTTGATCGCCGCCTTGCGCGCGAGCATGCGCCGTTCCTCGACCGGCAGGCCCGCCGTCAGCCCGAGGAAGAACGGCGCCGACTCGAGCGGATTGACGATGGGGAAGAGCCCCGCGAAGGTCAGCAGGAACGCGCCCACAACCGCGTTCATGGCTTGGCGGCCGCGAGCAGCTGATCGATGAGCGCCTCCACGGGCCGCGCTGTGCCGTCGCCCACGTGCAGCTCGCCGATGGCGCGCCCGTGAACGAGGCCGTCCCGGCCGATCAGATAGAACGCCGGCCAAAACTGATTGCCGAGCGCGTTCCAGTAGGAGTAGTCGCCGTCCATCATCACCGGATAATGGATGCCGAGACGGGCCACGGCGGCGCGCACGTTGTCGGGGGAGCGCTCATCGCGAAGCTCGGGAGTGTGCACCGCCACCACCACGAGCCCCGCGCCCGCCCTGGATTTCGCCACGGATTCCACCCAGGCCTTGGAAGCGAGGCAGTTGACGCACTCGAAGGCCCAGAACTCAACGAGCACCACCTTGCCGCGCAGCTTGGCGAGCTGGAGCGGCTCACTGTTGAGCCATTCCGCCGGCGTTGTATGGGTGAACTCGGGCGCGGCAAACGGCATCTGCTGCGCAGCACCGCTGCAGGCGAGCATCACGCCGGCGGCCAGCGCCGCCGCGAGCGCGGTTCGTGCGGATAGCCTCTGGGGCGCGCCTGCTCTCCGACCTTTCATATACCATCCGGTAGAGGGAATCGTGCGCAGTATGAACGGCAAAACCTGCCTCGTCACCGGGGCGACCCACGGTATCGGGCTCGTGACCGCGCGCGCGCTCGCCGCGGCGGGCGCCACCGTGCTGGTGCACGGCCGCAACCCGGAGCTCGGCGCCACCGTGACCGCGGATATCCGCCGCGCGAGCGGCAACTCTGCCGTGCGCTACGTGCAGGCGGACTTCCTGCACCTCGAGGAGGTCCGCGAGCTCGCCGAGCAGCTCGTGCGGCTGCCGCGCCTCGACGTCCTCATCAGCAATGCGGGCCTCATGGATGTCGAGCGCCGCTGCACCGCGGAGGGCTACGATGCCACCTTCGGCGTCAACCACCTGGCGCCGTTCCTGCTCACGAACCTGCTGCTCGAGAAGCTGACGCAATCGGCCCCCGCGCGCGTGATCGTGGTCGCCTCCGAGGCGCACCGGCGTGCGCGGCTCGACTTCAGCGATCTCATGAACGCACGTGTCGGGTTCCTGCGCGCCTACGAGCGATCCAAGCTCGCCAACCTGTTGTTCGTGCGCGCGCTGGCGCGGCGCTTAAAGGGCAGCGGCGTCACCGTAAACGGCGCGCATCCCGGCTTCGTGAGGAGTGAGCTCTTTCGCGGCTTTCGGGGGCCGCTGCGACTGCTGCTCGCCATTGCGCTGCGCCCCTTCATGCGCTCGCCGAAACAGGGCGCGCGTACCAGCGTGTATCTGGCGACCGCGCCCGAGGTCGAGGGTGAGTCCGGCGGCTATTACCGCGACTGCCGCCGCATCGAGCCGAGCGCTGCGGCGCGCTGCGATGAGGCTGCCGCGCGGCTGTGGAGCGAGAGCGTGCGCCTCACGGGGCTTGGCCGCGCATGAGCCGGGCGTTCACACGCGAAACCGACGACGATCCGGGGCCGCTGCCCGAGCGCACGGTCAGCACGCACCCCAACCTCGTGACGGCGGCGGGACTTGCCGCCATCGAAGCACAGGTGCGCGCGCTCGAGAGCGAGCGCTGCGCGGCGCGCGCCACCGGCGATACCTCACAGCGCGTGCGCGTCGAGCGCGATCTGCGCTACTGGACGCAGCGGCTCGCGACGGCACGCGTGATCGCGCCGGCGGCGGCTGCGGATCGGGTGCGCTTCGGTGTGCGCGTCACGTTGCGCAGCGCCGCGGGCGAGGAGCAGTCGTTCCGACTGGTGGGCGAGGACGAGGCCGACGCGGCGCGCGGGCTTCTCTCCTGGGTGTCGCCGCTCGCCCAGGCGCTGCTCGGCCTTGCCGCGGGCGACACGGTGCAGTTTCAGACGGGCGAGCTCGAGATCCTGCGCCTCGACCCCTGAAGGTACGCACGGCCGGCGGCGTCAGAAATGGCGTGAGATATACAACACGCCGCTCGCGATCTTGTAGAAGCTGTCCGGCCGAGCCCCCCGGGGATCGCTCGGCAGCACGTGGTCGCGGGCGATGTTCTGCCCGTAGCGGAAGTCGAAGCCGAGGTCCCATCCGGGCAGAGCGGGCAGGAAGTTCCGCCACTGCATACCTATGCCCCCGTACATGGAATAGGCAGGTGTCGCGAGGTCGTAGCGGTCGACTCCGGCAAACAGGCTGAGCGCAAACGCGTCGCCGTAGCGGTGACGGTAATCGATGGCGCGCACACCGATCAGCGAGTGGCCGTCGACCTGATCGAGCTCGAGGCGCACACCGAGATCGTTGTAGGTCGACACGCCGCGGCGTGCGCCGAGACCTATGTGCGGACCGAAGCCAACCGAGGTCTTGGTGATCGGGGCGCTGCCGTCGAGGTCGACGCGTACCTGGTTTGCGTTGACGCCGGCATCGACGAACCACTCGGCACTGCGCGCTCCGCTCGCATCACTGTGCTCGTCGTCGTCCTCGGCTCCGTAGGTCGTATCGTCCTCGCGCGATCTGGCCTCGCCGCCGTAGCGCACGAAGGCCGAGAAACGCGTGAAGGAGTCCCCGTCGACGTCGCGCCCGGCGGTCGCCTGGGCTCCGACCGTGACGCCGTTCCAAGGCCGCGAGTAAGTGAGGCTCAGGTCGTAATAGTGGTAATAGGGGAAAGGCGGGGGCTGGCCCGGAGCGTATTGGCGCGAGTCGCCACCGTAATAGCTCTGATTGGCGAGCGTGCGCGCGCGCGCCTCGAGGTAGCCGCCGAACGGCGGCTCCCACCCCACGCGCAGCATCTGACTGCGCGCGCCGACGCCGTCGCCGAAGAGGCGCTGGTCGGCGCCCCAGGTGCCGAGCACCAGCCCGTAGTTCGTCATCCCGTCGAGGAAGATGTTGTGCACGTACCAGATGTTCTGCCACTCCGCGACCTCGTAGGTCGCGTCGAAGTGGCGCCCGAGGCGCGGGAAGTCGATGCCGGCCGAGAGCGCCGCATTCCCGAGGAGGTAACTCCCGCCGTTGGAGTTGTCCTCGCCCGAGTACTGAAAATACACCGCGAAGGGTGTCTTGCCGGGGAAGATGAAACGGCCGATGTAAGAAGCCTGCTGGTTTCCCTGCGTTTGTGACAATCCGCTCGGCTTGAAGAAGTCACGCAGCAGGAAGCGCGCCGAGCTCGGCAGGCCGCTGCCGCCGCCATATTCGAGGTTGCGAGTGACGCCAAAGGACCAGCCCGGGAAGGGCTCGATCGACAGCTGCGCGCTGAGGAGACGGGGGTCTCCCCGGCTCGAGACGCCGTTGTAGAGAATGTTGTCGCCGGGGAGGCTCGCGCCGCTCTTGGCACCGGTCTGCGACAGCTTGCCGAGGATGAATTCGTACTGGAAGCCTAATCGGGTGAGCGGCTCCCAGTTCGAGAGCGTCACCGTGGGGCGGGTGGGGCTCTCGGTGCTGAAGAGCATGCTGCCCGTGTCGGTCATGGGCGAGAGCCAGTGGTCGCGGTAGCCGGCATCGAGCTGCGCCCAGCTCGCTCCCACGCTCAGCATCGAGCCCGTTGGCTGGGTGCGCCCCGGGTAGGCGATGGCGCCGGCGCTCACGAGCAGGTAGTCGCTCGGCTGGATGTAGCCCTGGGCGGAGAGCTCCCAGTCGTCGTTGCTCGTCAATCCGTGCTGATTCGGCACGACCACGTGCGCGCCGCCGGTGGCCGCGGCGGTGGCGCTCGCGTGCGTCAGCGCGTAGTCGTGCGAGTAGCGCTCGAGGTAGCGTCGCACCCGCGCGCACAGCGCGGCGTCCCTCTTGCAGGCGTCAGGCAGGGCCGCCTTGACCAGCTCGACCGCGAAGGGGCGCTTGAGAATGGGCTCGTCGGCGAGAATCAGCACCCGCTCGATCTGCCGCTCCATCTCGGGCTCGAGGTTGAGAGGCAGGTAGGCGCTCAGGCCCTCCGCCTGGGTCGCGGCGCTGATTGCGCACGCGACGCACACCGGTGCAGCCCCGCGCTTGAGTCGCTCGAGCCATGACAGCACGAAAGCCAAGTACTCCTGACCGTCCGCGCACCGCGCGCCCGGACCGGAGTACACACAGGGAGCGAGCGGCCGTCAAGCGCTCCGGGCTCGCAGCCGCGCCAGCACTTCGCCGACGATGCGCTCGGCGCGGGTGCGATCGAGCTCGAATACACCCTGCGCGGCGTGCAGCTGCGTGCCGCCGCTCAGGCGCCGGTGCGCGCGGTAGAGCCGTGTGCGGACCGTGGTGACGTTGAGCCCGAGCGCCGCCGCGGTCTCCGTGCCGCTGATTGCTTCGACCACCCGCAGCACGAACACCGTGCGAAACACCTCGGGGAGTGCATCGATCGCCGGCTCCAGGGGGTGGCGGTACACGGGCGCCGGGCGCGGCGTGCCGTGCGCCGCGTCGCGCCGCGGCTGCGAGTGCTGGAGAGCGAGGCGCGTGAGCCAGGCGGCGAATTTTCCCGCCGGCTCGTTGCGCCTGAGATCATCGAAGGCTGTGAGATAAGTCTCCTGCACGGCGCCCTCGGCGGCATCCTCGTCGCCGAGGAGGCTGCGCGCGATCCTGAAGAGCCGCTGAGAGTAGCGGCGCATCAGCGCCTCGATCGCGCGGGTATCGCCGCCGCGCGCCCGCTCGATGAGCAGGAGATCTGGCAGGCCGTGCGGAGTGTTGCCCACGGTGAGGCCGTTGCGGGCATCGGTTACGGGATCGAGCATGGGCGCGGACCTCGCTTAGGTATCCTATGGCTTATGAAACACGCGGCGACCCGCTACACGCTGATCGTCGCCTCCCTGACGCTGGCCGGCGCGGCGGCCGGCGCGAACCCGCTCGTGCATCCGGCCGAGTGGCCCCGGCCGGCGCCCGCACTGGCGGCCGATGCGCGCCTCGAGGCGCGCGTCACAGCACTCCTCGCGCGCCTGACGCCCGCCGAGAAGGTGGGCCAGCTCATTCAGGCGGACATCGGCAGCATCACCCCGGACGACTTGCGGCACTATCCCCTCGGCTCGGTACTGAACGGCGCCGACGTCGCGCCTCTTGATGACAAGCTGGCTTCACCCCGTGTGTGGCTCGACCTGGCCGACCGGTTCTACGAGGCGTCCACCGCCGCGCCGCAGGCCGTCCCGGTCCTGTGGGCCACGGACGCGGTCCACGGGGATAACAACATCCCCGGGGCCACGATCTTCCCGCACAACATCGGGCTGGGCGCCGCGCACGATGCCGCGCTCATCCGCCGAATCGGCGCGATTACGGCGCTCGAAGTGCGTGTCACCGGGCTCGACTGGAGCTTCGCTCCCGCCGTTGCCGTGGTGCGCGATGCACGCTGGGGGCGCACCTACGAGAGCTTCGGGGAGAATCCGCGCCTGGTGGCCGCATGCGCCACCGCCCTGGTCGAAGGCCTGCAGGGCCGCCCCGGCACGCGGCAGTTTCTCGACGCCGCGCACGTGCTGGCGACCGCGAAGCACTTCGTGGGCGACGGCGCTACCGGCGGGCACGACGAGGGCGACAACGGGGTCAGCGAGGCGCAGCTGCGCGAGGTCGACGCCGCCGGCCACGTGGCGGCGATCGCCGCCGGCGTGCAGACCGTGATGGCCTCCTTCTCGAGCTGGCAGGGCGTGAAGATGCACGGCAACCGCGCGCTGCTGACGGACGTGCTCAAAGAGCGGATGGGCTTCGACGGGCTCGTGATCGGTGACTGGGACGGACACGCTCAGGTGCCGGGCTGCACCGCCATAAGCTGCGCGGCCGCCATCAATGCCGGCATCGACGTGCTGATGGCGCCCGGGAGCTGGCGCGACCTCTATACCAACACGCTCGCGCAGGTGAATTCAGGCGAGCTCCCGGCGGGGCGGCTCGATGAGGCGGTGCGCCGCGTGCTGCGGGTGAAGCTGCGGGCGCATCTCACCGAGGAGGGGCGGCCGTCCGCGCGTCCCTTCGCCGGTCACCTCGAGCTCCTGGGATCGCCCGGGCACCGGGCGGTGGCACGCCAGGCGGTACGCGAGTCGCTCGTGCTGCTCAAGAACGACAATCATCTCCTGCCGCTCGCCCCGCACGCGCGCGTGCTGGTTGCCGGGGACGGCGCCGACAATGTCCGCAAACAGTGCGGCGGCTTCACCATCGACTGGCAGGGAACGCGGCCGAGCAAGGACATCCACCCCGCGGAGTCGATCTACGCCGGTATCCGCGCCGCCGTGACCGCCGCCGGCGGCAGCGCCGAGTTGAGTCCCGGCGGGGAGTTCTCGGCGCGCCCCGACGTCGCCATCGTCGTCTTCGGCGAGAATCCGTACGCCGAGGGTGTGGGCGATGTGCCCTCGCTCGCCTACGCTACCGGGGATGATCGCGACCTCGCGCTGCTGCGGCGCCTGCGCGCGCAGCGGATCCCCGTCGTGGCTGTGTTGATCTCGGGCAGGCCGCTGTGGGTCGAGGCTGAGCTCGCGGCCTCGGACAGCTTCGTCGCCGCCTGGCTTCCGGGTGCCGAGGGCGGCGGCATAGCCGACGTGCTCTTCAGGGGGCGCGACGGCAAGGTAGCCCATGACTTTCGCGGCCGCCTGCCGCTCGCCTGGCCGCGCTCGCCGGCCGCCGCGGGAGCCAAGGCCGCGGGAGCCAAAGGCGCCGGGCCGCTGTTCCCGTACGGCTATGGGCTGAGCTACGCAAGCGTGCGCTAGGGTCAGCTCTCTCCCGAGCCCGCACCGACCGCCACCCAGGCGAGATCGGAGTTGCTCACGGATCCTACGTTGAACGTGCGCGCCGCGGCCGCCATGCGCGTGAGAGCCTGCGCCAGCGGCATGGGCGGGGCGGTCACGCCCTTCTTCGCCTTGTGGAAGCGGACCGGGTTGATACGCGCGACCACGTAGTTGCGCAGGTACGGTGACTTGAAACCACGCGCCTGGAGAGCGGCGATGAGGCTCTTTACGCGCGCGTCGATCTCCTGAAGCCGCGAGGCGTAATCCTCACGCTGGCGCAGACTCACCGCCAGGCCGCGCTCGCTGAAGCGGTCGACTTTTTTCAGGAACGCACTGTAGGCGCCTCCGGCGAAGCGCGGCGAGCTCTGGTAGACGATGCCGAGCGTCAGCAGCTCCGGCGCCTCGAACTCCACGGCGAACAGTTGTTCCGGCTCACGCCCGCGCGCCTTCGCGAGGTTGCGCGCCATGCGGATCACCTCCAGGCTCCGGTCCTTGAGGTTGTGAGCCTTCTCGGTGTTGAGCGCGAGGATGCGGTAGGCGAGCGCCTCGTGCGGGGAGATGAGCGCGGTGATCTGCTTCATGCCGAGCACCTTGGCCGCAGCCAGGCGGTGCCGCCCGTTCGGGGTCCACAGCCGTCCGTCCTCACCGCGCACCACGATGATGGGATCGAGGAACGCCTGGGTCTCGTCGATCTTCTGCGCCAGGCGCTTGGCGTGCGTGGGCGAGAGGTCGCGCTGAAAGGGCGTGGCTTGCACCGCAGCGAGCGGCAGGCTCGCGAGCAGCAGCGCACGACCGCCGAGCGGCTCGCGGTAGGCGCCGATCGGCGCGCCGCCCGCCGTACGCACCAGCGCGGTGAGCGGCGCGAGCGCCGGATCCTCGAGCGAGGCCAGCACTTCGGCGGCATCGAGGCCGCGCGCCTTGCCGCCCGGCGCCAGCCGGCCGCGGCGGCGGGCCGGCGCACGGCGCGTGCCGCCTGCCGCGGCGGATTTGCGTGTTGGCATGGGTAACCTCGTCGAGGGGAATCGATGTGCGAGAATGACGGATTCCTCGGGATGTTGCCATGAATTCCCTGATGCACTCAGCGGGCACCGCTCGACATTTGCCGGCGCAGCGCATCGACGCCGCCGGCCGCGCGCACGTCGACAGCCAGGCGGTGCTGGCGCTGGCGCTGCCGCTGATGGCCAACAGCGCGGTGCAGATCGTGCTCAATCTCACCGACATGTGGTTCATCGGACGGATCTCCACCAAGGCGCTGGCGGCGGTCGGTGCGGTGCAGTGGCTGGTGGTGGTCGCGGTGCTGGTGCTGGGCGGCGCCGGCACCGCGGTGCAGACGATCGTCGCGCAATCCTACGGCGCCCGGCGTTACCACCGCGCCGCGCAGGCCACCTGGACGGCACTCTGGGCGATGCTGTGCGCGTTGCCCCTGTTCGTGCTGGTGGGCGCCGCGCGGCATCTGTTGTTCGCGCCGTTCGGTTTCGATCCGGAGATCGAGCGCCTGGCCGGCGCCTTCTGGTTCCCGCGGGTGAGCGGGGCGGCGGCCGGAGCCGCGATGTGGGCCATGATCGGATTCTTCAACGGTACCGGACGCCCGGGCGTGACGCTGCTCATCACCGTGGTCACGACCGTCGCGAATGCGCTCCTCAACCAGCTGTTCATCTTCCGCCTGGGCTGGGGGATTGTCGGCTCCGCGTGGGCCACCAACATTGCGCAGCTCCTGGGGCTGGCGCTCGCGATCACGATCTTCCTCGACGCCGAATACCGGCGCAGGTACCAGTCGCACCTGACCTGGCGGCCGCACGCGCGGCGGCTGCTCGAGCAGCTGCGGCTCGGTGTGCCGATGGGCCTGCTGCCCGCGGCGGATCTCCTGGGTTATGCGATCTTCCAGATGATGCAGACGCGGCTCGGCACGGTCGGCGGCGCCGCGACGCAGATCGTCACGATCCTCACCTCGCTCGCCTACATGCCCGGCTATGGCATCGGCTCCGCGGGCACGACGCTGGTCGGCCAGTCGATCGGGGCGGGCGCGCGCGACTGGGCGCTCACGGTCGGCAACCGGGTGATCCTGCTCGCGGCACTCTACATGGGAGCGATCGGGGTGCTGCTCGCGCTCGGCGGGCCGTGGATCCTGCGGTTCTTCGCCGGGGCGCACGATGCCGATTCCGCCGCGGCGGTGGCGCTCGGCATCCAACTCCTGTGGCTCGCCGCCGGCTACCAGTTCTTCGACGGCCTGAATCTCGGCAGCAGCCTCTGCCTGCGCGGCGCGGGCGACGTGCGGGTGCCGGCGGCGCTGGTGCTGCCGGTCTCGATGCTGCTGCTGGTGCCGCTGGCGCATTCCTTTACCTTCGCCCCGGGCCAGGGCTGGGTGCATTTCCTGCCGCAGTTTGGCTGGGGCGCGGTCGGCGGCTGGGTGGCAGTTCTCATCTATGTCATGGTGCTGGGGTCAACGCTGTTCCTGCGCTGGCGCTCGCGCGCCTGGCAGGCGATCCGGATCTGAGCGCGGGGTATGCGCATGTTCATCACGTTGAAGCTGCTGCTGCGGATCGTGCTGCTTCCGCCCGCGGGGCCGTTGCTCCTCGCCGCGACGCACCTGCGCCGGCACCGCGCCTGAGGAGAGGTCAGCGCAATGAGCGGGGACGTCCAGGTTACCGTGTTCCGATCGCGGCGCCGGCGCGCCTGCGAGGAGCGGCTGCTGGTGCTCCTCGCGGTGGGCGTCGTGGCGGAACTGGTGCCGGGCGAAGGGGAGTTCCTGGTGCAGGTGCACCCGCAGGACGCCGCCTACGCTGCCCGGCATCTCGCGCAGTACGAGTCGGAGAATCGCGCGCCGCCGCCGTCACCGCCGCCGCCGCGTCTGTACCCGTACGCCTGGATCGGTTGCGTCGCGTACGTGGCGACATTGCTCGGCGTCGCCTACGTGGTCGGCAATGGCCTGGTGCGGCTCGATGCCTTCGATCTCGGCACGCTCGATTGCGCGCGCGTGCAGAAGGGGGAGTGGTGGCGTGCATGGACGGCGCTCACTCTGCACCTCGACGGCCCGCACCTGGCCGCCAATCTGGGCGCCGGCGTTTGGTTCGGCTATCTCGCCGCCCGGCAGATCGGCGGCGGAACCGCCTGGTTCCTGATCGTGACCGGCGCGGCGCTCGCCAATCTCGCCGAAGGCTTGACCGGGCCGCCCGAGCACATGGCGGTCGGCGCCTCGACTGCGGTGTTCACAGCCCTTGGTCTCATGTCGGCCTACTCGTGGCGCGAGCGCTTCCACCTGCCGCAGCACTGGGGACGCCGCTGGGGTCCGCTGATCGCCGGCGTGATCCTCCTGGGCTGGACCGGCTCGGCGGGCGAGGGGACCGACCTGGTCGCGCATCTCGCCGGATTCACGACCGGCGCGCTGCTCGGGGTAGCGGCCGCGGCGCGCGCCACCCGCCTGGTGCTCGAGCGCATCCCGCAGTGGCTCGCGGGCGCGGTCGCTCTCGCTGAGATCGCGATCGCTTGGAGCTTTGCGCTGCGCAGCTGAGCCGCGGCCACCTTATCCACAAGGGACACATCATCTACAAGGGGGCGCCTCCTTGACCCGCCTTCACGGCCCCTCCACCTCGTAGCCCCGCTGCTTGAGCGCGGCGAGTGTGCCGTGCTCGCCGAGCAGGCGGTCCATCGACTGCACCGCGAGCGTGCCGTGATTGCGCGCCAGGCTGTCTTCCACCACCACCAGCCAGTCATCCTGCGCGCGCGCGATGAGCTTGCGCACGCGCTCTGAGGTCGAGACGGCGGCGATACAGGCGGTGCGGTCGTCGGGGTGCGGAAGCTGGCGCAGCGCATCGACGTCACCGAGTGCCCAGGCGCGTGCGCGCGCCTGCATGGGACCTAAGTCGGTCTCGAGGCGCGTGACCACCGCGTCCAGACAGGCGATCTCGGCCGAGAGCGGCGTCGCACCCACCTCTTTCAGCACGTCGACCGGATCATCGATCTTCAGCTTGTCCTGGCGGATGCGCACGCCCTGATCACGCGCGAGGCCGATCACCGTCTTCTGCACCTCGCTCCGCAGCGCGAGGCCCGACGCGTCCAGTACCGTCGTCATGAGCCGCTCGGCCGCGAGCATCGGGCGCAGCTCCTCGAGCCGGCTGTCGTGCGGGTCGTATTTCGCCTCGAGCGCCCTGACCCGCGCGTACAGCTGCGGCGGCAGCGTCTGCTTGAGCGGCAGGTGATCGGGAGGCTCCTGCATCCGCCGCCATTGCATGTAGAGACGCACTGCGGTGAAAGGGTGCACGCCGATCCCGTAGGTGGGCCAGGCGGGCACCACTTCCTGGGACTGCCGCAGCACCGCCCGCACCGCATCCGGCTGCCACACCATCTTTTTCGGCAGCGGGTTGACGGTGCCGAGGATCCACAAGACGTGGTCTCCCCGCCGTACCGTCCACATGCGCGGCCCTTCATGCCGTCCCTCGACCACCACCTCGGGGAGCGGGGCTTCGGCGACGGGTGGAGCCTGCGCCGGCATGGCGGAACCGGCGGTGGGCGCTTGCGCGCGCAGATCGGCGCTCACCGCCAGCAACAACGCGCTGAGGAGCGCCGCCTGCCCGCGGCACGGCGCGCCGTGTTGGGGAAACCTGGCCAAGCTCAGCCGGTCGTGGGCGGTGCCCGCGGGGCCGTCTCGCTGGTGCGATCGTACACGCGCTTCAGATCCACGGCTGGCAGCTCCGCAGGTCCAATGCGCAGCTTTTCGATGAGCTGCTTGCCGTCGCCCGAGAGCCCGTACTTCTCGACCACGTTCGGGCCGAGCTGCGCCTTGATCTGGATGACGTATTCGCGCCCGTCCCAACCGGAGACCTGATCCGCCACGCCCATCTCGGCGGAGACGACGCTGTGCGCTCCCGGCGTGTAGGTGCGCACGATGCTGCCGTAGTCGAGCACGAACTGCTCGCCCGATTGGCGCACCGTGAGGTAATCGCCGCGCGCGAGACGCGCCGCCAGCGCGTGCATCATTGGCGAGTGCTGCAGCACGTCCGGACGAGGCCTTCCATGCCCGCCGCCGCCGGCGCCCGCGTCGTCCGGACCGAGCGCCGGATTCAAGTCCGGCGACTGCACCCCGCCCGTGCCTCCGCGGCCGCCCGCACCCGCGCGCGGGCCCTCGTCGACGGAACCGGCGCGCGTCAGGATTTTCCAGGCCTGGGCGCGCATCTTCGCGATCACCTGCTGCGGGTCATCGCTCGCCGAATGATTCAGCTTCCAGTTGCCCGCGAGCATCACGCCCGGCGGCGCCGCGGCCTTCGGTCCTCCGGCGCAGCCCGCCAGCGCCGCGCTCGCGGCGAGCAGCAGCACCGAAGCATGGACTTTCCACATACCGGCGTATCCTCGCACGATGACCCGGCGCAAGGCCATGGAGCTCGAGAGCCTCGAGGGGCGCATCGCGCGGCTCGACGCCGAGAGCGTCGATCGGCTCTACGGGCTCGAGCCGGTGTACGAGCCGGGCGCGGACCGATCCGCGACGCTCCTGCCCGAGGAGTTCGTCGCGGTGCGCTGTCCGTGGTGCGGTGAGCGGCTCGAAACGCGCGTCGACATGACCGCGGACGAGGCACGGTACATCGAGGACTGCGAAGTCTGCTGCCGCCCGATCGAGTTCAGCATCGAGCGGGCTGACGGCGGGGCGCTGCTCGCGGTCGGGGTCAGGCGCCTCGAGTGACGGCGGCCTCGAGGAATGCGAGGCTGCGCGCGGTCGCATCGAGCCGCACGCGCGCGCCGAGAGGTACCGGCTCGTTCAACGCGCCGTGCCCGATGGGGAAACCGGCCGCGCACGGCAGCCCGGTGGCGACCGCGAGCTCGCGCAGCACGTCGGCGGCACCGTAGTCGGCGTCCTTTTCCTCGCAGTTGGTGAACGTGCCGAGCGCGATGCCGCGGACCTGCTTGAACACGCCGGCCAGCTCGAGATGGGTCCACATGCGGTCGAGCCGATAGGGCCGCTCACCCACGTCCTCGAGCAGGAGAATCGCGCCCTCGAGGGACGGCAAGTACGGCGTACCGAGGAGCCGCGTCACCACCGACAGAGTCCCGCCGAGCAGCGGACCTTCCGCGACGCCAGCCACGCAGGTGTCGATGGCGCGCAGCGCGGGCGCCGGGGAGGGTGATTCCAGCAGCTCGAACAGCCGCTCCCGGGTCGTCGCCGGGAGCTGGGCGAGCTGCGTGAGTACCGGACCGTGGATGCTGATGATCCTCAAGCTCTGCAGCCACAGGTGCAGCGCCGTGATGTCGGAGAAGCCGACCAGCGGCTTGAGGCTCGTAAGTCTCACCGACCGCAGCCGCTCGAGCAGGCGCGTCGCGCCGTACCCGCCGCGCGCGCAGAACACTCCCCTGATGGCGGGATCGAGCAGCGCATCGGTGAGCTCCGCCAGACGCCGGGCGTCGGACCCTGCGAGATAGCGCTGCCGCTCGAAGATGGCCGGCTGGTAGTGCACGTCGTAGCGCGCGCCGATGAGGGCGAGCCCGCTCTCGAACGAGGCGCGGTCGAAGGCGCTCGCGGGGGCGATCACCGCGACGCGCGCCCCGGGCGCGAGGCCCGGGGGAGGTTGGAATGCCCGTGTGGCCGTCATGTGTTATACAGCGCCAGCGCTGCGACTGTGGCGTGTAGCTCAGAGGCCGTCAAATGATCGGGTTTCTGCTGTGGTTGTTGCTACTCGTCGTGTGCTGGCCGCTGGCCCTGCTCGCGCTGATCCTGTACCCGATCGTGTGGCTCCTGATGCTGCCCTTCAGGCTCCTGGGACTGGCGGTCGAGGGGGTGTTCGAGCTGCTGCGGGCGATCATTCTGCTGCCGGCGCGTGTGCTCGGCGGCCGCCGCGGCTAGCCGCAGCCGGCAAAAGCCACGCCTTTTGCCGGCGGAAACCAGGGTAATGTCCGACGAAATCACTTCCTGAGATTTCGTCCAATTAAACTAGTCCGCCAGCGCTTTCAGGTCGGAGAGCAGCGCGGCGCGGCCGCGGTCGAGCTGATCGAGCCGCTGCGCGGCGCTGCGCAGCGCGTTGAGGTCCTGCACCTGCGCCTCGTTCAGCCGGCGATAGGCGTTGCGCGCCGTGAGCCACAGCCGGTTGATCCTGGCATAACGCTCTGCCACTTCGCGGCGCAGGGTGATGACGGCCAGCGGACTCGATTGCATCAGGAGGCCTCAGCTCGCGGCGGACGGGTGACGGGTGCCGGTCGGCGCCAAGAATGCCGGCGGCTCATGACAGGCTTGAGACAATCCTCCCTCACGGAGCGCTATGACGCTTGAAAAGCGCGGCCGGTGACAGTGCAGACGTCACAGTTCCCGCCCCGCAGCTGCGCCGCCATAGGAATTTATTCTCACGGCGGACTCACAGCCGGCGCAGTAACGTGCCCGAGGCCAATTGCCCGAAGATAAAGGGGACCCGCCGGTGGATCTCATCTTCATCCTCGCCGTGGTCGCGCTCTACGCCGCGACTCACTGGCTGATCGTCGCCGTCTCGCGCCTCGGAGACCTCGAATGAGCGCCATCTATGCCGTAAGCGCGCTGCTCACCGTCGCGCTCCTCGTCTACCTGCTGTACGCGCTCATCAAACCCGAGAAATTCTGATGACGGCGGCCGGCGTGACACTGATCGTGGGCTTCCTGCTGCTGGTGCTCGCGTGCGTGAAGCCCGTGGGCCTTTACATGGCGAACGTCTTCGAGGGGCGTGCCGGCTGGCCGCGGCGGGTGCTCGGCCCGCTCGAGCGCTGGATCTACCGCCTGTGCGGCGTCGATCCGGCCGTCGAGATGGGCTGGAAGCAGTACGCCGTGGGCCTCATTCTGTTCAACGCACTCGGCGCGCTCGCGGTGTACCTCCTGCAGCGCTGCCAGGCGTGGCTGCCGCTCAATCCGCAGCACTTTGCCAGCCTCTCGCCCGACTCCGCCTTCAACACGGCGGTGAGCTTCATCACCAACACCAACTGGCAGGGCTATTCCGGCGAGTCCGCCATGAGCTATCTCACCCAGATGGGCGGACTCGCGGTGCAGAACTTCCTGTCCGCAGCGAGCGGCATCGTGGTGGCGATCGCGCTCATCCGCGGCCTCGCGCGCCATAGCGCGCCGGCCATCGGCAATCTCTGGGCGGATCTCACCCGCGCGACGCTTTACGTGCTGCTGCCGCTCGCGCTGGTGCTCGCCGTCGCGCTCGCCTCACAGGGTGTGATCCAGAACTTCAGCGCCTACCAGGACATCACGACCGTCGAGGAGCTCAGCTACCAACAGCCGCAGACCGACGGCGCCGGCAAGCAGGTATTGGACGCGGCCGGCAAGGCGGTGCTCGAGACGCTCACCACGCACACGCAGACCCTGCCCATGGGCCCGATCGCCTCGCAGGAGAGCATCAAGGAGCTCGGCACCAATGGCGGGGGGTTCCTCAACGCCAACTCCGCCCATCCGTACGAGAACCCGACCGCGCTCACCAATCTGCTGGAGATGCTGGCGATCCTCGTCATTCCCGCCGGCCTTACCTATACCTTCGGCCGGATGGTCGGCGACACGCGCCAGGGCTGGGCGGTGCTCGCCGCCATGGCGATCCTGTTCGTGGCGCTGCTGACCGTGACGGTGCACAGCGAGCAGCAGGGTAATCCGCTCATCGCCCGGCTCGGCGTCGATCAGGCCGCGGGCGTGGCGCAGCCGGGCGGCAACATGGAGGGCAAGGAGTCGCGCTTCGGAATCGCGGCGTCGGCGCTGTTCGCGACCGTCACCACCGCGACCTCCTGCGGCGCCGTCAACGGCATGCACGATTCTTTCACCCCGCTCGGCGGTTTCGTGCCGCTCTTCCAGATGCAGCTCGGCGAGGTGGTGTTCGGCGGCGTGGGCACGGGACTGTACTCCATGCTGATCTTCGCCATCGTCGGGGTGTTCATCGCCGGGCTCATGATCGGCCGCACGCCCGAGTACCTCGGCAAGAAGATCGAGGCGTTCGAGATGAAGATGAGCTCGATTGCGATCCTGGTGATGCCGTTTATCGTTCTCACCGGCACTGCGGTCGCGGTGAGCATCGATGCCGGCCGCGCCGCGGTCGCCAATCCCGGCGCGCATGGCTTCTCCGAGATCCTCTACGCCTTCTCCTCCGCGGGCAACAACAACGGCAGCGCCTTCGCCGGCATCTCCGCCAACAGGCCCTTCTGGAACGTGGCGCTGGCGCTCACCATGTGGCTCGGGCGCTTCTGGCCGATCGTGGTGGTGCTGGCGGTGGCCGGCTCGCTCGCCGCGAAGAAGCGCATTCCGGTGTCGGATGGCACCATGCCGACCCACGGGGCCACTTTCGTCATTCTGCTCATCGGCACGGTGCTGCTGGTAGGGGCCCTCACCTTCGTGCCGGCGCTCGCGCTCGGACCGATCGTCGAGCACATCATGCTGTGGGTGCCGCCGTGACGCGCCGCAGTCTTTCCCTCTTCGATCGTGCGCTGCTGGCGCCGGCCGCGCTCGCTGCGCTGGTGAAGCTCGACCCGCGCGTGCAGTGGCGCAACCCGGTGATGTTCGTGGTGTACATCGGCAGCATCCTCACCACGATCCTCTGGGTGCAGGCGCTCGGCGGTACCGGCGAGGCGCCGGCCTGGTTCGTCTTCAACATCACTCTGTGGCTGTGGTTCACGGTGCTGTTCGCGAACTTCGCCGAGGCGCTCGCCGAAGGGCGCAGCAAAGCGCAGGCGGAGGCGCTCAGGGGACTCAAGCAGACGGTGTGGGCCAAGCGGCTCGCCGACACGAGCGTGCGCGCGAGCATTACGCGCATGCGCGCCGAGGAGCTGCGCCGCGGCGACGTGGTGCTGATCGAGGCGGGGGACTATGTCCCCGCGGACGGCGAGGTGATCCAGGGCGCAGCCTCGGTGGATGAGAGCGCGATCACCGGTGAGTCGGCGCCAGTCATCCGCGAGTCGGGCGGGGACTTCTCGGCCGTGACCGGCGGCACGCGCGTGCTGTCGGACTGGGTCGTGGTGCGCGTCACCGTCAATCCCGGCGAGACCTTCCTCGATCGCATGATCGCCATGGTGGAGAGCGCCACCCGTCAGAAGACGCCGAACGAGATCGCGCTCACCATCCTCCTGGTGGCGCTGACGCTCGTGTTCCTGTTCGCGACCGCGACGCTCCTGCCGTACTCGCTCTACAGCGTCGCGGTGGCCAAGCTCGGCACCCCGATCACCATCACCGCGCTCATCGCGCTGCTCGTCTGCCTCATTCCGACCACGATCGGGGCGCTGCTCTCGGCCATCGGGGTCGCCGGCATGAGCCGCATGCTGCAGGCGAACGTGATCGCCACCTCGGGACGTGCGGTCGAGGCCGCGGGCGATGTCGATGTGCTGCTGCTCGACAAGACCGGCACCATCACGCTCGGCAACCGCCAGGCGGCGGCGTTCATCCCGGCCGCGGGGGTGAGCGAAGAGGAGCTGGCCGATGCCGCGCAGCTCGCCTCGCTCGCCGACGAGACACCCGAGGGGCGCAGCATCGTGGTGCTCGCCAAGCAGCGCTTCCAGCTGCGTGAGCGCGATCTGACGGCGCTCAACGCCTCGTTCGTGCATTTCTCGGCGCATACCCGCATGAGCGGCGTCGACGTCGGCGGCCGTCAGATCCGCAAGGGCGCGGCGGACGCCATCCGCCGCCAGGTCGAGGGGCTCGGCCAGGCCTTCCCGCGCACCGTGCAGACGGCGGTCGACGAGGTAGCGCGCCGCGGCAGCACGCCGCTGATCGTGAGCGACGGGCCGCGTGTGCTCGGCATCATCGAGCTCAAGGACATCGTCAAGGGTGGCATCCGCGAGCGCTTCGGCGAGCTGCGCCGCATGGGCATCAAGACGGTGATGATCACCGGCGACAATCCGCTCACCGCCGCGGCGATCGCCGCCGAGTCGGGCGTCGACGGCTTCCTCGCCGAGGCGACCCCCGAGGCGAAACTCAAGCTCATCCGCGAGCACCAGGCGGCCGGCAGGCTCGTGGCGATGACCGGCGATGGCACCAACGACGCCCCGGCGCTGGCGCAGGCCGACGTCGCGGTGGCGATGAACACCGGCACCCAGGCCGCCAAGGAAGCCGGCAACATGGTCGACCTCGACTCGAACCCCACCAAGCTCATCGAGGTGGTCGAGACCGGCAAGCAGATGCTCATGACGCGCGGCGCCCTCACCACCTTCTCGATCGCCAATGACGTCGCCAAGTATTTCGCCATCATCCCGGCGGCCTTCGTCACCACCTACCCGCAGCTCAACGCGCTCAACGTGATGCACCTCGCGAGCCCGTTCTCGGCGATCCTGTCGGCGGTCATCTTCAACGCGCTCATCATCGTGGCGCTGATCCCGCTGGCGCTGCAGGGCGTGCGCTACCGGCCGCTCGGAGCCGCGACGCTCCTGCGGCGCAACTTAGTCGTCTACGGCCTGGGCGGCATCATCGTGCCGTTCGTCGGCATCAAGCTGGTCGACCTCGCGCTCACGGTCGCGAACCTCGTATGAGCGAGCCCCGGGCTGCCGTGTTTCGCAGCGCCATCCGTCCCGCGGTCGTGCTGTTTCTGGTGCTGAGCGTGCTCACCGGCGCCGTCTACCCGCTGCTCGTCACCGGCATCGCGCAGACGCTGTTCGCGCGGCAGGCCGCGGGCAGCATCCTCGTGAAGGACGGGCACGCGGTCGGCTCGGCGCTCATCGGCCAGAGCTTCAGCGACCCGGGGCACTTCTGGAGCCGGCCGTCGGCAACCACGCCGCAGCCCTACAACGGCACGGGCTCCAACGGCTCGAACCTGGGCCCCCTGAACCCGGCGCTCGTGGATGCGGTGAAGGAGCGCATTGCGGCGCTGCAGGCCGCCGACCCGGGCAACACCGCTGCCATTCCCGTCGATCTGGTGACCACTTCCGCAAGCGGCCTGGATCCGCACATCAGCCGCGCGGCGGCGGACTATCAGGCGGCGCGCGTCGCGCGTGCGCGGGCTCTGCCCGAGCCGCAGGTGCGGGCATTGATTGCCGCGCACACCGAGGGTAGGTTGTTGGGAGTCCTCGGAGAGCCGCGTGTCAATGTGCTCGAGCTCAACCTGGCACTCGACGCGCTGAAGTGACCTGAAATGGCCGAAGTCCGGCCGGACCCCGACCAACTGCTCGAGCGAGTGCAGGCCGAGGAGGCGCGCGAGAAGCGCGGACGGCTGCGCATCTTCTTCGGCGCATCCGCCGGGGTCGGCAAGACTTACGCGATGCTGGAAGCGGCGCGCAACATGCGTGCCTCCGGCACCGACGTGGTGGTCGGCTACGTCGAGCCGCACGGGCGCATCGAGACCGAGCGGCTGCTGGAGGGCCTGCCGCGCCTGCCGACGCTGGCGGTGTCCTACCGCGACATCGTGCGCCAGGAGTTCGATCTCGACGCGGCGCTGGCGCGCCACCCCGAGATCCTGCTGGTCGATGAGCTCGCGCACTCGAACCTGGTGGGCGGGGAGCCCGCGCCTCGCCACCCCAAGCGCTGGCAGGACATCGAGGAGCTGCTGGCCGCCGGGGTGAGCGTGTGGACCACGGTCAACGTGCAGCACCTCGAGAGCCTCAACGACCTCGTTTACCAGACGACCGGCATCCGCCAGCGCGAGACGCTCCCCGACCACGTGTTCGACGAGGCGGACGACATCGAGCTCATCGATCTGCCGCCCGATGACCTGATCGCAAGGCTGCATGCCGGCAAGGTGTACATCGGCAGCCAGGCGGGCACCGCCGTGGAGCGCTTCTTCCGCAAGCAGAACCTGATGGCGCTGCGCGAGATCGCGCTGCGCCGGGTGGCGGACCGGGTCGAGGCGGCCTCGCGTGAGCTGCCGGCCGATCGTGCCCAGGCGCGGGCGGCGCGCGACCGGGTGCTGGTGGCCGTCGGCCCCGACGAGCAGGCCGAGCAGCTGGTGCGCGCCGGCAAGCGCATGGCGGACGCGCTCGATGCCGAGTGGACCGTGGTGTACGTGGAAACGCCGGGGCTGCTGCGCTTGTCGGGCGCGCAGCGCAACCGCCGCATCGACGTGCTGCGACTCGCCGAGTCCCTGGGTGCCGAGAGCGTGACCCTGGACGGCCCCTCAGCCGCGGACGCGCTCATCGAGTACGCCGGCACGCGCCATGCCACGCGGGTGATCGTCGGCGCGCCGAAACGGCGCGGCTGGCGCGCGTGGCTGCGGCCCTCGACCGCCACCGAGCTCGTGCGCCGGGCACGCGGCTTCGACGTCGTGCTGATCGCGGCCGCCGCTGATCGCGCGCCGCCCCCGCCCGCCGCCCGCACCCTCTCCGGACAGCTGCCGGCGAAAGCGACGGTGCGCTGGGACCGTTACGCGTGGGCGGTTGCGATCACCGCGCTGTGCACGCTGGTGGCCGCGTTCATGTTCCCGCACTTCGACCTGTCGAACCTCGTGATGATCTACCTGCTGGGCGTGACGGTGGCGGGCCTCAAGCTCGGGCGCGGCCCCTCGGCGCTCACCGCCGTGCTGAATGTCGCCGCGTTCGACTTCTTCTTCGTGCCGCCGCGCTACTCGTTCGCGGTCTCGGACGTGCAGTACCTGGTGACTTTCGGCGCCATGGTGACGATTGCGCTGGTGATCGCGACCCTCACCGCGAGCGTGCGGCAGCAGACTCGGGTCGCAGGCGCGCGCGAGCGGCGCACGGCGCTGCTGTACGCCATGAGCCGCGAGCTGTCCGTGACGCGCGGGATCACCAACATGGCGCGCGTGGCCGTGCGGCACGTGGCGGAGGTATTTCAGTGCCGGGCGACGGTGCTGCTGCCCGATGCGGACGGCAAGCTCCACTACCCCGCGGAGACGCCGCTCGAGGCCTCGTTCCGGGGAGCCGATCTCGCGGTCGCGCAGTGGGTCGCGGATCACGGCCGCCGTGCGGGACTCGGCTCGGACACGCTCCCCGCGGCGCGCGGCCTGTACGTGCCGCTCGGCGACGAGCGGCGCACCGTGGGAGTGCTGGCGGTGCTGCCGGAGAACGCGCGGCGCGTGCTGCTGCCCGAGCAAAGCCACCTGCTCGAGACTTTCGCCGGCCAGGTCGCGCTCGCGCTCGAGCGCGCGCACCTCGCCGAGGTGGCCGTACAGTCGAGCCTGGCGGCCGAGCGCGAGACGTTGCGCAACACGTTGCTGTCGTCCATCTCGCACGATCTGCGCACTCCACTCGCGGTGATGGCCGGGGCGGGCAGCACGCTCGCCCGGCACGGCGCGACGCTCGATGAGGCGACGCGCGTGGAGCTCGCCCGCTCGATCGAGACGACGGCGCGCGACATGTCGGAGCTGGTGTCGAACGTGCTCGACCTGGTGCGCCTCGAGTCCGGGCAGGTTGCCTTGCGGCGCGACTGGCAGACGCTCGACGACCTCCTCGGCAGCGCGCTCACGCGCTACGAGGAGCGCCTCGCAGCCCGCCCGGTGGAGACGCGCCTCGCCCCGGATCTGCCGCCCGTGTGGGTGGACGCGACGCTCGTCGTGCAGGTGTTCGCCAATCTCTTCGACAACCTCGCCAAGTACACCCCGCCCGGCACCCACGTGTCGGTCTCCGCGATTCCGGTGGGGGACTTCGTACAGGTGTCGGTGGAGGACGACGGACCGGGGCTCCCGGCTGGTGATCCGGCGCGCCTGTTCGACAAGTTCCAGCGCGGCATTGGCGAGGGAAGCGTGGTCGGTGTAGGACTCGGGCTCGCGATAGCCCAAGCGATCGTGCGCGCCCACGGCGGGGAGATCGAGGCGCAGCGGCGCGCAGGGGCAGGGGCACGCTTCGTGTTCACGCTGCCGGCGACCGAGGGTCCGCCGGTCACCGCAGGGCCGGCCGCCGCGGATACGCCCGCATGACCGAGGCGATGCACCAGGTGCTGGTGATCGAGGACGAGCCGGGCATCCGTGCCGTGCTGCGCGTACTGCTCTCCGCCGAAGGTTACCGCTGCATCGAGGCAGATACGGCGCTGCGCGCCGAGATCGAGGCGCGCAGTCACAAGCCGGATCTGCTGCTCATCGATCTCGGGCTGCCCGACGGGGACGGTCTCAAGGTGATCCGCCGGGTGCGCGCCTGGTCGCCGGTGCCGATCGTCGTGCTGTCGGCGCGCACCATGGAGGAGCAGAAGGTGGCGGCACTCGATGCCGGTGCGGACGACTACATCAGCAAGCCCTTCAGTGCCCCGGAACTGCTCGCGCGGCTGCGCGCGGCGCTGCGGCGCGTGACCCACGCCGCGCCGTCGGCGGTGCTCAGGTTCGGGAGCGTGCGCGTCGACCTGGCGCGGCGCGAGTCGCACGGTGAAGCGGGCGAGATCCACCTGACCCCGCTCGAATACCGGGTGCTCGGCTGCCTCGCGCGGCAGCTCGGCTCGATCGTCATGCAGCGTCAGCTCATCCGCGAGGTGTGGGGGCCGGGACGCGAGGACGACTCGCGCTCCTTGCGGGTGTGCATCAAGAACCTGCGGGCGAAGCTCGAGCCGGACCCGCGGCAGCCGCGCTACCTGGTAACCGAGACCGGGGTCGGATATCGGCTGCGCGCCGACGAGGACAGCGCGGCCTAGCGTCACGCGCGCGCGAGGTTCGCTCCGCAAGCTTCGCTTGAGGCAATCTGACCCGGGGGGGCGGGCGCCCGCGGGTCTTTTAGGTGAGGGAGACGACCAGCTTGGCGGAATGACTGCGCCAGTTGATCGGGATGATGAAGGAGCGCAGGCCGGGCCTCTGCGGAATCGTCGGCTTCTCGCCCGACAGCACGCACGGCACCGAGATCACGAACTCCCGGCCGAAGTCCCGCCGCGCGTTGCCCGAGATGGTGTTGGCGACCTCGCCCACGAGGTCGCGCATGGTCTCGTGGCTGAAGTCGTTCTCCTGCATCTTCATCAGCAGCACGGTCAGCATGGCCTTGGGCGCGGTGAAGATCACCACCCCTTCGCGCTTGCCGGAGATGTTGATGACGCCGGTGTACTCGTGTACCGCCGGCGTGCCTTCCAGGAGGTAGGGGGAGCCGATCGAGGCGGGTTGCTGGGCCGCCACCTCGAAGAAGTTCGTCGTCCCCTCGACGAAAGTCTTGAGCTCCTGTTCGTGCAACATTCTTGGTTCTGCCTGATGAGCTTTCAGCGGATCAGTTCCGCGATCGCCTCGTTCAGCTGCCGGTCGGTGAACGGCTTGTTGAGGAAGCCATTCGCCCCTTTCTCCATCGCCTCGACGGCCGTCGCCTTGTCGGCGAGCGCCGAGACCACCAGGATGCGTACCTCGGGCTTGAGCGCCACCAGGCGGCTGATGCACTCGATGCCGTCCATCCGCGGCATGGTGAGATCCATGGTGACGAGGTCGGGATCGGTGCGCTTGAAGAGCTCGATCGCCTCGACCCCGTTGCCCGCGGTGCCGACCAGCTGCAGCTCGTCGAACTGCTGCGAGCGCTGGATACGCCGACACATGATGTTCGAGTCGTCGACGATCATCAGCTTCTTGGGCTGTTTGCCGCTCATCGCGCGTCCTCAGGCGACCGCACTGCTGCTGGCGGCTTGCCCGGCCGGCAGCGAGATCTTGAAGCGCGTGTACTTGCCCGGGTGCGTGCTGACTCCGATCCTGCCGCCGAGCGCGTAGACGCTGCGCGCCACCACGTCCATGCCGACGCCGCGGCCCGCGTCCATCGACACTTCGTCCTGCGTGGAGAAACCGGGGCGGAAGATCAATGCCATCGCCGTGCGCGTGTCCATGGCGGCGGCTTCATCCTCGGTGATGAGCTGCTGGCGCACCGCGGCGGCCTTGAGCGTATCGGGCGCGATTCCCGCGCCGTCATCCTCGAACACCAGGTCGAAGCCCTCGGCCGATTTCTGGAATGCGACGCTGACGACGCCGACGTCCTGCTTGGTGAGCGCGCGCCGCACCTCGGGTGCTTCGATGCCGTGCACCGCGGCGTTGCGCAGCATCTGGATCAGGCAGTCCTTGACCGTAGCCACGTACGGGGCGGGCACGTCGGCGAGGCCGGCGAGCTTCAAGCGGAAGCGCTTGCCCTGATCCTGTGCGAGGCGCTCGGCCAGGGAATGCAGCGTCGGCGCCAGGTCTTCGGCACGCCGGGCGAACTGCTGCGAGCCGCGCGCGCTGGCTTGCGGGGCCGGCGCGGGAGCGGGCGGCGGCGGCGGCGGCGCTGCGGCCGCAGGTGCGGCGTAGGCCGTCGCAGCGCCGGGCGCGCCGTCCTTGAGCGCCGTGAGGCGCCCGGCCATCTCGCGCACCGAGCGCAGGTGGGCGAGCAAGTCGTCGAGCTTGAGCACCATCGGCAGGAAGTCGTTGCCGGAGAGCTCGGCTTTCTTCTTGAGCTCGCTCACGATGTCCTCGAGCGAGTGCACGCGGGCGGCGATGCTGGAGAGGCTGAGCGCCGAGGCTTCGCCCTTGATCGAGTGCAGCTCGCGGAAAAGTCCCGTGAGCTTCTTGCGGAACTCGGCGTCGGTACGCGCCGGCTCCTTGAGAATGGTGTTGACGAGCTTCAGGCCAGTCTCCGCCCCGTCGAGGAACGACACCAGCTGCAGCGGGTCGATGTGCATCATCGCGAGCATCATGTCGACCTGCGCGTTGGCGTTCTCCTGCGACTCCTGTAGCTCGCGCGCCAGCAGCACGCTGGAGGTGATGTCGCCGACCGCGCACAGCACGTGCTTGATGCCCGCCGGGCCCATGACGCGGTGAAAGTCGAACTGCAGGTAGCGCGTCTCCTTGCCGCCGTGCCCGTTGTCCATGTTGATCTCGAGCTGGCCCAGCGGGTTGATGCTCTTCATCAGGTTCTCGTGGGCGCGCTCGCCCCACAGGAGCTTGATGTACTTGGTGGCGGTGGCGAGCGTCGCCGGCGGCACCAGATCCCTGAGCAGCTCCTCGAAAGAGAGACCGGCGAAGTCGTCGCGCCCGAACATGCGCGTCAGCGCCTCGGACCACACCGAGCCGATGCTGTAGTTGGCATCGAGCAGGAAGAAGCCCTCGCGCACCGTCTTCAGGATGTCGCGGGTCTGCTCCTGCGCTTCGCGCGCGACACGCTCGTGGCGCGAGCGGGTGAACTGAAACCAGGCGGCCGCGGCCGCCAGCACCAGCGCGGCCAGCACGCCGATCGAAAGCAGCGCACGCAGCCGCGCGGCGGCGTCCGAAGCATCGTGCTGCAGCGAGCCGGCGAGCGTCGCCAGCTGCCCCTGCAGGACCTTGGCGTTATCGGTCGCGAAAATCTGGGCGCGCTTCACCTCGGCATAATGCGTGCGCCCGTCGCGCGACAACGTGCTGCCGGAGGTATCGGAGTCCACGTAAGGCTGGCCGTTGAAGGCCACCACCGGCTCGATCACCGGGCCGTACTCGCGCCACAGCTGCAGGGCGCGGGTGAGCTCGGGCGAATGAACGTAGCCGGCGGCATTGAGTTCCTTGAGCTGCCGGTCGAAGCGCCGCACGGTCCCTTGCAGGTCCTCGAGCGCCTGGCCGGAGTAGGCGCGTGCCTCGAGCCGGTCGCGGAGCTGGGTGAGCTGTTGGGTGATGTCGTCGGGATAGTTCTGCAGCGTGCTCGCCGTCTGCAGCGCGCTGATGTTGGTGCGCATCTGCGTAGCGATGCGGAAGCCGGCGAACAGCACCGCACCCATGACGAGCGTCAGTACCGTGCCCACACCGGCGGTGACGAGTTGGCGACGGCGTTCAGTGCCGCTCAGGGTCATCGGAGGCTCTCCTGTTCTACTGCTTCGGCTGCTTCGGCAGCTCGAAACGCACCAGCGTCCTGGTCGGTACTTCGACCGCGGCGCCGTTGACCATCACCGGCGCGTACTTCCAGCGCTTCACCGCGCTGACCGCGGCGCGATCGAACACGCCGGACGGCGTCGACTGCAGCACCTGCACGTCGCGCGTGGCGCCCTTGGCATCGACGGTGAACGACAGCAGCACGCTGCCGGCTACGCCGTGCGACAACGCACTCTGCGGGTACTCGGGAGGGTCGGTCCTCACGGCCTTGAGATCCGCGGCGAGCGTCGCCGCAGCGGGGCCCGCCCCGGCTTTGGAAGCGGCGAGCTGCTGCACGGCGAGGATGTCCTTGGGATCCGCGCCGAAGCGGCGCGCCTGTGCCAGGTCCTGATCGGCGCTCTTGCCGGCCTGCGCGGCGGCGCGGCCCCGGTCGAGGAGCTTGCCGGCGAGTTCGCGGTTGAGCGACCCCAGCGCGCCGTTCTCCGCATCGGCCGACTGCAGCTGTGTCAGATAGTACGCGGCGCTGTCCTGGGCGGGATCGCTGAGGCGGCCGTCACGCAGCCGATCGCGCGCGAGCTGCGCGAAGCGATCGCCCTCGGCCTGGGCGGCTTTGGCCCGGGCGCCGACCAGGTCGTGCTGGAAGGCGCTGATGTCGGCGGCCGACATGCCGGCCGCCCGCGCCTCGTTGAGCCAGCGATCCGACTCGGCGCCGTTTCTGGCGAGCGCGGCGTCGCGCGCCTTGCGCAGATCGGCGGCCGCGAGGTCGTGCTGGGCGCGCTGCGTGTGGGGGTTGGAGGCGGCGCTCGTCACGAGCTGACGCAGGTAGTACTTGGCACTGTCGTCGGCGGGGTCGACGAGCTTGCCCTCATGGATACGCTCTGCCACCAGGCTCGCCAGGCGCTGGACCCGGGCATCGTCCTGGCGGCGGGCGATGTCGCTGCGCCACTTGGCGAGCTGGTCGGCGGGGAGGCTGCCTGCCTGTTGCGCCTGGCGCAGCAGCACCGCCGCGCGGTCGACGTTGCCGTCGGCGAGCGCCTTGGTGATCTGGGCGTTGACGAGCTGCGACCCCAGCTCCGCGACGCGCGGATCGTCCGGGACCGCAGCCCTGAAGTTGGCGAGGTTCTGCGCGGCCTCATCGTGGCGGCCGCCGTTCAGGGACTCCTCGAAGCGGCCGGCGATCACGCCGGCGACGCGCGCCAGACCGTCCCGGGCTTCGCCGTTGGCGGGGTTGGCTGCGACGGCGGAGCGGTAGTAGAGCAGTGCATTGTCACCGGCGGGCTCGGTGTAGCGCCGCTCGCGGATCGCGAGACGGGCTTTCTCGAGCAGCTCGTCCACCTTGCCGTGCACGATCGAAAGGTCCGCGCTCGGTGCGGGCGCCGCCGCAGCTTCCGGGGCTTCCGCCGTCGGCGCCGGTTGCGCTGACGCGGCGGGAGGGCCGGGCGGGGCGGGCGTGGCCGGCGCCGTGCCGTTGCCACGCGTGAAGAACCACGCTCCGGCGGCGAGCGCCGCCAGGGCGACCAGGGCGCCGGCGATCAGCAGCGTGCGGCCCTTGCCGCCGCTCATCCCCGCGACCTCGAGGGTGGCGGCTGAGATCTGGGTGTCCTCGAGGTCAAGCTCGGGGGCCGCAGCCGCGGCGGGCGCGGGAACCGGCGCGTGCGCCGCCGCTTTCTTCCTGGCCGCCGCTTCCTCGATTACCCCGGCGAATACCGCATGGGTCTTGCGCGGGTCGATCGGCGATGACGGCAGTACCGCGAAGACCTTCGAGCCCTTGACGGCTGCGGCTACCTGCCGCTCGAGCGCTTGGGCGGCGAACACCAGGATGACCGCGTGCGAGGCCCGGCCCTGCACCGCGTCGATGATCGGACGAACCTCGTTCGCGTGCAGCGCATCGACGATCAGCACCTGGCCGCGCTTGGCGTGAGAGGCGAGGTTCTCGAGCGCGGCGTCGAGCGAATCAACCGGACGGATCGATGCCTCACCGGCGAGCGCTTGACCGAGCTCGAGCAGGAAATCGTCGCGGGAGGTGATGGCAGTGACGTCGACGGACGGCTGAACGCTCACCGCGGAGCTGGCGCTCGCCGGCGTTCCGGCGGCGGGATTGCGCGGGGATCTGGATGCTGCACTGGCCACTTGGCGTCTCTCCCACCTTGACTGCGGTCACTGACGAAGCTAAAGAATCCCCTCCGTCCGTGAAGCGAGGCCGCCACGCCGGTCAAATGCGGGACGCGTAACTCCTCGCCGATGGAGGATATGTAGCCTCGTGGATAGCGCAGTGCGACAGTTCACAATAACGAGAGGGCACGTCGGGCGGCGGCGACGGTGATGGCCAAAACCTGAAGCACTGCTCGGTTCGCGCGGTAGCCGGCGGATGCGCGCCGGCCGGCCCTCGCGGGGACGCGCGCAAGGGGGCGGCGCGCGGGGGAGGGAGCGTGCGCCGCGCGGCCGCGGGTGGTGCGGGTGCCACGCGACCCGGCAAGCACCGCTTCAGGACACGCGGCTGGCGCACCCACCGCGATGGGGCGCCCGGCGAGCTTTGCAATCAGCCACTTAAGCGGCCGCGCCCCCCTGCGAGTCCGTATCCTGCCCGGCCTGGTGGCGTCCGGAACCTCTGGCGCGAACAATCCGTTGCTGTGACACTCTTAACGTAATCAGTCCACGAGGATCAGAGGGCCGTCACTTTTTGTCCGGGACGTTGGGACTAAGTTGACAACGTAACGCGGATCTGCCGGCACCGCCGGCTTCCAGGGACTGGTGACTATGAGCTCAACGGAGGGTAAGGACGATGCGACCACTCGGAGCTGACGCGAATTCTCACGGCACAAGTGCCACTTTCATCGACACTCTGAGTTCCTTCAGCAAGCTGCACCGCGCACAGCGCTGGGAAGGAACCTTCGGCGATTACCTCGCCAATATTCTGCCGGCAAACCCGAGTGCGCTGGCGCGCTCGAGTCACGAATACATCTGGGACATGCTGCGCTGGCACGGCCGCGCCGCGCAGCCCGAAGCCGCCGAGAACGTCCGGGCGCGCGAGCTCTTCAAGCACGAGCTGTTCGGCATTGACGAGCCGCTGTCGCGCCTGGTCGACTACTTCAAGGCGGCCGCCGCCGGCTCCGACGTCGGCCGGCGTCTCCTGCTGATGCTCGGGCCGCCCTCGGGCGGCAAGTCCACCGTCGCCATACTGCTGAAGCGCGGGCTCGAGGAATACAGCCGCACCGACGAGGGCGCACTCTACGCCATCCGCGGCTCACCGCTGCGCGAGAACCCGCTCAACCTCATTCCGACCAGCCTGCGCGCCGAATTCCGCGAGCGCTACGGCATCGCCGTGCAGGGCGAGCTCTCGCCCTGGGCGCGCGATTTCGTCGAGCGCGAGTTCGAGGGCGACTTCGTCCGTGTGCCGATCGAGCGCGTGTTCCTCGCCGAGGCCTCGCGCGTCGGCATCGGCACCTACGCGCCGCACGATCCCACCACCGCCGACATCGCCGACCTCGTCGGCTCGGTGGATCTCGCCAAGGTCGCGCAGATCGGCGACGAGGGCGACCCGCGCGCCTGGTCGTGGTCCGGGGCGGTGTACGCCGCCAGCCGCGGCGTACTCGAGATGATCGAGATCCTCAAGGTCAAGCGCGAGTTCCTCTACCTGCTGCTCACCCTCACGCAGGAGAAGAACGTGAAGGTGTCGCGTTTCCCGTTGATCCACCTCGACGAGACCATCCTCGCGCACACCAATCTCGCCGAGTTCCACAAGTTCCTTCAGGAGAAGGAGAATGAGGCGCTGCTCGATCGTATGGTGATCGTCAAGATCCCCTATGCGCTCTCGTACCGCGACGAGTCGCGCATCTACCAGAAGCTGGTGTCCGGTGCGCCTGCGTTCCGCAACGTGCATCTCGACCCGCACGTGCTCAATCTCGCTTCCGTGTTCGCCATCCTCACCCGACTGGTGAAGCCCGAGCGCGAGGGGCTCGATGTCGGCAAGAAGCTGCGGCTCTATGCCGGCGAGGCGGTCGAGGGGATGCCGGAGACCGAGGCGCAGCGCCTCCGCACCGAGGCGCCCGACGAAGGCATGACCGGGGTGAGCCCGCGCTTCGTCATCAACGCGATCTCCAATGCCATCACCCGCGGCAACACCCACAGCCTCACCAGCATGGAGCTGCTGCTGGCGCTCAAGGACTCCATCGAGAGTGACGCGCGCATGGACGCCAAGCAGAAAAAGGCCTGGATCGATCTGCTGGTGACCGCCCGCAAGGAGTTCTACAACCGCTGGGTGAAGGAGGACGTGCACCGTGCGATGTTCGCCTCCTTCGAGGCGGAGGCGCAGCAACTGCTCGAGAAGTATCTCGACGAGGTGGAGGCCTCGCTCGATCACCGCCAGGTCACCGACCCGATCACCGGCGAGACGCGCCCGGCCGATGAGCGCTTTCTGCGCTCGGTCGAGGAGAAGATCAAGGTATCGGACTCCGGCAAGCTGTCGTTCCGCCAGGAAGTGGTGCGCAAGGCCATGGTGGCCTTCAAAGCCGGCGAGAAGTTCAAGCTCGCGAGCCACGCGCGCGTGCGCGAGGCCATCGAGCAATACCTGTTCGAGGAGCGGCGCGACGTGCTGCGGCTGGTGACTTCGACGGCGCGCCCGGACGACGAAGCCCGCCAGAAGATCTCGGTGGTGCAGCAGCGCCTCGTCACCGAATACGGCTACGACGAGCACAGCGCCAAGGAAGCGCTCAGCTACGTCACCACGCTGCTCGCGCAGGAGTAGCGCGGCCGCAGAAAAAGGAGTACCAGTAAGGCCATGGACGAAGAGGGCGGCAACCGCGGCGGGCAACCCCCGCTGAGCGCCGCGAAGTGGTACGAGCTGTTCTCGCGCGGTGCCCGCGATTGGCTCCGCCACGACGAGAAGATCCGCGAGGCGGTGCGCGCCAACCTTCCGGAGATCATCGCCGGCGGTGAAGTGATGAGCGACGGCGCGCGCACCGTGCGGGTGCCGGTGCGCATGCTCGAGCACTACCACTTCCGGCTGCGCCGCCCCGAGGAGAGCCAAGGCGTCGGGCAGGGCAAGGCCAAGCCCGGGGACGTGTTCTCCGATCCCTCGCAACAGCAGGGCCCGGGCGAGAAGGGCGCGGGCGGGCGCGATGAGGGCGAAGTACAGCTGCTGCTCGAGTTCAAGGTCGATGACATCGTCGACTGGCTGTGGGAGGAAATGCACCTCCCGAACCTCAAGGCGCGCGTGGGGCCTTCCGAGGAGAGCGATTGGACGCGCGAAGGCTGGGACCGGCGCGGTGCGCGCTCGCGCCTCGACCGGCGCCGCTCCTTCAAGGAGATGGTGAAGCGGCGCGGGGCACCCGGCGCGACCCCGACCTTCACCGACGAGGATTTGCGCTTCCGCCAGCTGGCGCGGCGCAAACAGCCGGCCATCCACGCGGTAGTGTTCTTCATGCTGGACGTTTCGGGCAGCATGTCCGACCGCGACCGCAAGCTCGCCAAGACCTTCTTCTTCTGGGTGGTGCAGGGCCTGCGGCGCGAGTACCGCTCGCTCGAGACGGTGTTCGTCGCGCACACCACCGAAGCCTGGGAATTCAACGAGCCGGAGTTCTTCCAGGTGTCGGGCACCGGCGGCACGGTCGCCTCGACCGGGCTCCTCAAGGTGCGCGAGATCATCGATGCGCGCTACAACCCCGGCCGCTGCAACCTCTACCTCTTCTACGCCTCCGACGGCGACAACTCGGTGAGCGATGCCGCGGATGCCCGCACCGCGCTCGCCTCGGTCGCGGCCGATGCCTGCTTTACCGGCTACGTCGAGGTGTCCTCGGGCTTATCAAGGCAGCTCGCGACCGAGACCGGGAAGCTGTTCGCCGAGCTCACCGGCGCCGGTTGCGCCGCCGGCAGCTACGCGCTCAACGATTTCGATGACGTGTGGGGCGCGGTGCGGCATTTCTTCTCGGCCGAGAGCCAGGCTCCGGAAGGCTCATGAGGCGCGCTGCCTCACCCGGCACGGGTCGTCGGCCATGAGCGGCGACTGGCGCGACTACCTGCGGCGCATCGAGGAGCTCGCCAACCGCTCGGGGCTCACGTTTCATCGGGTGGATTTCGAGGCCGTCCCCGACAGCTTCATGATGGAGATCGCGGTCTACGGGCTGCCGGTGCGCATGCCACACTGGTCGTTCGGGGTGCGCTACATCTACCAGCTCATCCAGCGCCGCATGGGGCACTCGCGGCTCTTCGAGGTGGTGTTCCCGGGCAATCCCGGCCACGCCTACCTCGCCGCCAGCAACGGCCTCGCCGAGAACATCCTGGTGACCGCGCACGTGCTCGGCCACGCGGATTTCTCCCGCAACAACCTGCTGTTCCGCCGCTGCCAGGAGCAGGTGAGCGAGCACATCGTCGAGCACGCCGCCAATCACGCGCGCCAGATCCAGCAGATCATCGAGACTCACGGCGCGCAGCGCGTCGAGGCGGTGCTCGATGCGGCGCTCGCCCTCGAGCAGCACATCGACATCGACCAGGCGCTGCGGCGCGAACGCTACCCGGAGTACCTGGAGGAACCGAAGACCCTGGTCGATGACGGATTCCGCAAACGCTTCGCGGCGCTCGACCCGCTTGCAGCCGCCACCTCAGAGGTCAAGAAGCGCGCCCCGGTGCCGCCGCACCCGGAGCGCGACCTGCTGTGGTTCGTCGCGAACTACGCTCCCGAGATGGAGAGCTGGGAGCGCGATATCTTCCTCGCGGTGCGCGAGGAGTCGTTCTACTTCTACCCGGTGTTCGCCACGCAGATCATGAACGAGGGCTGGGCGTCCTATTGGCACGCGCGCCTCCTGCGCGAGGCCGACTTCATTCCGCAACAGTCATACGTGGACGCGGTCAAGTGCCACTCGGATGTGGTGCGGCCGATCGCCGCCGACGCGCAGGTGTCACTCGCCATCAACCCCTACCACCTGGGGTTCGCCATGTGGGAGAAGATCGTCGAGCGCGACGGGCTCGAGGCCGCGCGCCACATCATGGAGCAGGACGACGACTTCGCGTTCGTGCGCAATCACCTGACCCGCGAGCTCGCCGACGAGCTGGGACTGTTCCGCTTCAGCGCCCGCAGCGACGGCCAGATCAAGGTGCTCGAGCCCGATCTCACGGCGCTCCACGAGGCGGCGCTCGCCCCGAAGTACAACTTCGGGGCGCCGATCGTCTCGGCGCAGCACGTGCGCACCGACGGCACGCTCGAGCTGGTGCACAACAGCGCGACCGACGGGCGGGGACTCGACCTCGAGCGTAGCCGAAAAGTGCTCGACTACCTGCAGCGCGTCTGGCGCCGGCCGATCGTGCTCACGACGGTGAATCAGGCGGGGTCGACGCTGGAGCTGACGGCTCCGTAGCGCCGGGCTCCGGGGCCTCCCCGCCCCAGTCTTCCTCCGCGACCGAGGTCACGATGGACACCGGGTCGCTCGCGGGAAAGCTCGCCTCCAGCGCTTCGTCGAGCTGGCGCTGAATCTTCTCGCTCCTGCCGCGGTCCTGCGCCGCCCGCTGCCGCACGTCGCTCATGGCTTCGGGGCTCCTTCTGTCACATGGTACGCCTCCCAAGTAGCCGCCGGGACGCCGGGGGGAGTAGGCTTCGAGTCACCGGTGATGCTCCTAGCGGGCGTCTAACAAGGCAAAGACCCGGGAGCATCCGCCATGGGGTACGCGACTTCCGTCATCCGCAACATTGCGCTGGTCGGTCCGGCCGGCGCAGGCAAGACCTCCCTCACGGAGACCCTGCTGCTGCAGGCCGGCGCCATCCGCGCTCGGGGGAGCCTGGCGCGCGGCACCACGGTCTCGGACTTCGATCCCCAGGAAAAGCGCTTGCAGCACTCGCTCGACACCGCGATCTGCAGCTTTGCCACCGACGGCACCCGCATCAACCTCATCGACACGCCGGGATACCCGGACTTCCTCGGTAAGACGCTCTCAGTGCTGGAAGCGGTCGAGGCGGTCGCCATCGTCGTCAGCGCCGTGAGCGGCGTCGACACGCTCACCCAGCGCCTCATGGACTTCGCACGCGAGCGGGGCCTGTGCCGCCTGGTAATCGTCAACAAGATCGACAGCCGCGACGCGCACTGCGAGCGGGTGCTCTCGCAACTGCGCGAGTCATTCGGCACCGAGTGCCTGCCGATCAACCTGCCGGCCGGCGGCGGTGACTCGGTGGTGGATTGCTTCTTTCAGCCGCACGGCCGCGCGGCGGACTTCTCCTCGGTCGAGGCCGCCCACACCCAGATCATCGATCAGGTGGTCGAGCTCGACGAGCAGCTGATGGCGCTGTATCTCGAGCAGGGCGAGGAGATCTCGCCGGAGCAGCTCCACGACCCTTTTGAGCAGGCGTTGCGCGAGGGGCACCTCGTGCCGGTGTGCTTCGCCTCGGCCGAGACCGGCGCGGGAATCCCGGAGCTCCTGCAGATCATCGTGCGCCTCATGCCGAATCCCGCCGAGGGGAATCCGCCGCTGTTCCTCAAAGGCACCGGCGAGAGCGCCGAGCGCGTCCCGGTCAGCCCCGATCCGGCCAAGCACGTGATCGCGCACGTGTTCAAGGTGAGCATCGACCCTTATGTCGGCAAGCTCGGCGTGCTGCGCGTGCATCAGGGAACGGTGCGGCAGGGGAGCCAGCTGCTGGTCGGCGATGCACGCAAGCCGGTGAAAATCGCGCATCTCTTCAGCCTGATCGGCAAGGACACGACCGAGATCTCCGAGGCGGGCCCGGGTGAGATCGTCGCGACACCGAAGGTGGATGAGTTGCATCTCGATGCGGTGCTGCACGATTCGCACGACGAGGATCAGTATCACCTGAAGCCGGTGACGTTCCCGCCGCCGATGCTGGGGCTGGCGATCGAGCCCGACCGCCGCGGCGATGAGCAGCGCCTGGCCGACACGCTCCACAAGCTCACCGCCGAAGACCCGTGCGTGCGCATCGAGCACCACGCCGCGGTGAACGAGACGGTGCTCTACGGCATGGGTGAATTCCACCTGCGGGTGCTGCTCGAGCGCATGACCGAGCGCTACGGGGTGCACGTCAAGACGCACCCGCCGAGCATTCCCTACCGCGAGACCATCACCCGCCCCGCCGAGGGCCATTGCCGGCACAAGAAGCAGACCGGCGGCGCCGGGCAGTTCGGCGAGGTGTACCTGCGCATCGAGGCGCTCGGGCGCGGCGCGGGCTTCGAGTTCGTCGACGACGTGGTCGGCGGCGCCATCCCGGGGCAGTACATCCCGGCGGTCGAGAAGGGCGTGCGGCAGGTGCTCACCGAGGGAGCGCTCGCCGGCTTTCCGATCCAGGACGTGCGCGTCGTTGTGTACGACGGCAAGCATCACCCGGTCGACTCGAAGGAGGTCGCGTTCGTGTCCGCCGGGCGCAAGGCGTTCATCGATGCGCTGCAGAAGGCCACCCCGATCGTGCTCGAGCCGATCATGCGCATGGAGATCACGGCGCCGTCGAGTGCGATCGGCGACATCACCGGGGATCTCGCCACCAAGCGCGCGCGCATCAGCGGCAGCGATACGCTCCCCGGTCAGCGTGCGACGCTGCAGGCGCTGGTGCCGCTCGCGGAGATCTCCGAGTACCAGTCGCGGCTCAAGGCGCTCACCGGCGGGCAGGGCGCCTACACGATGGAGCTGAGTCACTACGACCCGGTGCCGCCGCGCAAGCAGCAGGAGCTGGCGCAGGCGTGGCGGCCGCGGGAGCCGCAGGACTAAGGTGGGGGGAGAAGCGCCGCCCCGGCGGCGGCCGTACCTCGCGTTCGTGCGCGCCGGCGCGGATTCGCTCCACGGCCGCCTGATCGCCGAGGACCCGCGGCGCAACTGGGACTGCTGCGTCAGCTGGTACGTCAAGCCGCGCACTGAGGCGCTCGCCGAGTTCTACTCCCACGGCGGCTTCAACAAGCTCGATGGCTTTCTCGAGTTCGCGCGCGAGCGGCCCGAATACCGCGACTACCGCTACGTGATGCTGCTCGACGACGACGTGTACCTGAGGCCCGGGGACCTGTCGCGCTTCCTGGCCCTGTGCGAGCGCTACGGCACGTACCTGTCGCAGCCCGCGCTGCGCTGGTTCACCCACACCACCATCAACGCCCTGGTGCGCAACCCCGTGTGCGTGCTGCGGCGGGTGAGTTTCGTCGAAGTGATGGCGCCGTGCTTCTCGCAGGCGGCGCTGGCCGAGCTTCTGCCCACCTTCGGTATGACGCGCAGTACCTGGGGCAACGACCTCGCCTGGGCCGGCACCATCGGCGGGCGGCATCCGATCTACGTAGTGGATGCGGTCGGCATGGACCACACCCGCACCGGCGACGGGCGTCCCACCGCTTTCTACCGCAAGCTCACCGAGATGGGCGTCGATCCGGGCGAGGAGCTCGCGCGGGTGCGGCACATGTACCCCGCCTTCCGCGGCTCACGGACGCTTGAGTCCGGCCACGTGTTCCGTCCCGGGATTCCAGCCTGGGCAGCGCCGGTGCTGATGCGTCTCATCGAGCAGCTCAAGTTCATCGTGCGCATCCGCAAGAAGACGCTGCTGCACCTGCGCGCGCTGCGCGCTCGTGTCGAGGACCGGGTGCGCTCGCGCTAGCGGTGCCGCGCCGCCGCGTTTCTCAAGCCGCCGGGCGGGCGTCGAGGAGCTCGCGCACCACGGGCCAGCGGTTCTCGATGAGCCCGAGGGCTTCGGGCTGCCGGCCCGCGAGCACGCTGAAATCCTTCGCGAGGTACTCCGCGATCAGCTCATCGAGGTGCTCACCGAGCACGCGCGAGCCCGGATCGGGACTCAGCACGATGCCGAGCCCGGTCGGCGGCGTCGCGATCGTGCGCACCACCAGATCCGGGCGCCGCTCACGCAAGAGCAGCATCAGCCGCCAGATGTCGCCGCTCCAGAAGCCGGTGACCTGCTCGCGCCGCGCGGTGCGCTCATCGAGCGGGTAGCAGTCGTGCATGAGGATCACGGACGCACGACTGCACGCGCGCTCGACGTTGATGAAGTCGCGCAGCGCATATTCGAACCGGTGCATGCCGTCGATGAACGCGAGCTCCACGGGCCGCCCGCCGAGCTCGGCGCCTGGAGAGTACTTGGCGAAGAACTCGTCGCTCGTCTCGCGGAAGATCCTGACGTTCTCCGGCGGCTTGCGCGTCAGGTTCGGCTGCGGATCGACGCCGAGCACCTGCGTCTCGCGCAGCACGCATTCGAGCGAGTCGCCGCGCGAGACGCCGATCTCAAGATAGGTGCGCGGGCGCAGGTGGCGGTGGATCCGCGCCAGCACACGGAAGTAATCCTCCCCGGGGAGCGACAGCTGCGACATGAGGGTGTAGGCGCGCGAATAGTCGGCGCGTTCCACTGCCTGGCGGCACAGCGCCAGCGCCTCGCTGCGCCGTCCCAGCCAGCGCTTGAGGCGCGCGCGCCGGAACAGCGCACGCGCGGCGCGCTGCGCGTCCTCGGACTGCGGCAAGAGCTCGGGGGTCACGTCGGTCGGGCCTCTAAGGGGCGAGCCAAGTCTAGCCGGGTTCGGCCGGCCGGACTGCGGCGCCTCCCGCGGCCGGTTTTGCGGCGTACTGCCGCGCGTACCACTGTCGGTATTCGCCGCTGGTGACGCTGCGCCACCAGCCCTCGTTACCGAGATACCAGTGCACCGTAGCCTCGAGGCCCGGTGCAAGTCCGGTTGCGAGATGGAAGCCGAGCTGCCGGTGGATCTTGCCCGAGTCGACGGCGTAGCGGCGGTCGTGGCCGGGACGGTCGCGGACGTGCTCGATGAGCGTGCGCGCGGCCCGGCCCTGCGCCGCGGCGCTGCGCGGGAAGCGCTTGAGGAGCGCAGGTTGCGCCGCGAAAGCCGCATCCACCAGGTCGCACACCGTGCCGACGACGGTGAGGTTGGGATCCTGAGTCGAACCGCCGATATTCCAGGTCTCACCGTGCGGGGAGCTCTCGAGGATGAGCTCGATCGCGCGGCAGTGATCGCTCACGTGCAGCCAGTCGCGGATCTGCAGGCCGTCGCCGTAGATCGGCAGCGGCCGGCCCTCGAGGATGTTGAGGATGCACAGCGGCAGCAGCTTCTCGGGGAACTGATACGGCCCGTAATTGTTCGAGCAGTTGCTGATGGTGCACGGCAGATCCCAGCTGTGCGCGTAGGCGCGTACCAGATGATCGGCCGCCGCCTTGCTGGCGGCGTACGGCGAGTTGGGGGCGTAGGGCGTACGCTCGGTAAAGGCCGCTTCCCCCGGGGCGAGCGAGCCATAGACCTCGTCGGTCGACACGTGATGGAAGCGGCAGCTGCGCTGACCGGCGGGTCCCCACACCGAGCGCGCCGCCTCGAGCAGCGCCTGGGTGCCGAGCACGTTGGTGCGCAGGAACTGCGCCGGGTTCTCGAGCGAGCGGTCGACGTGCGACTCGGCGGCGAAGTTGACGATCGTCTCGATCGCCTCTTCCGCGAGCAGCGCGGCGACGCGCTCGCCCTCGCCGATATCGCCGCGCACGAAACGCAGCCTGCCGCCGTCGATGAGGGTGGAGATACTGGCCAGGTTGCCGGCGTAGGTGAGCGCGTCCAAGACGACGACGCGGTCGGCGGGATGCGCAGTGCACCAGTAGTGGCAGAAGTTCGCGCCGATGAAACCGGCCCCGCCGGTAACGAGCAGCCGCCTCACGGACGCGCTCCGCCGCTGCCCGGCGCCGCCCAGGCGCTCGCGCGCAGCTCCGCGAGCGTCGCGCGCAGCGCCGTGCGCCAATGCGGCGCCGTGAGCCCGAGGAGTTTCTCGGTCGCGCGCTTGTCGAGCACGCTGTAGGCCGGGCGCTGCGCCGCGGTCGGGTAATCGGCGCTGCCGATCGGGGCGATGAGGGGAGCCGCCTGCAGGAGACCCGCCCGCACCGCCTCCTCGCCGATCGCCACCGCAAAGTCATACCAGCTCGCGACCCCGGAATCGCACCAGTGCCAGAGCCCCGCGGCGCGGCGCGCGCTGAGCGCCCAGAGCACCCCGGCGAGTCCCGCGGCGTGCGTGGGCGCGCCCACCTGATCGCACACCACCCGCAGCTCCGGCCGGCTCTTCATGAAACTGAGCATCCGCGCCGCGAACCCGCCGGCGGCGCTGTAGAGCCACGAGGCGCGCACCACCGCGCACTGCCCGGCAAGCTCGCCCAGCACCGCGGTCTCGCCCTCGAGCTTGGTGCGGCCGTAGACCGACAACGGATTCGGTTGCGCGCCGGGAGCGTAGGGGTGGCCTTGGCGGCCGTCGAACACAAAGTCGGTGGACACATGCGTGAGCCAGGCGCCCGCAGTGCGGCAGGCGGCGGCCAGCACCCGCGGGCCCGCGGTGTTGGCGCGGGCCGCGGCCGCGGGGTCGCGCTCGGCCTCATCGACCCGCGTGAAGGCCGCGGCGTTGATCACCAGCTGCGGCCCAAGGGATGCGAACAGCGCGCCGACGGCGGCTTCATCGGCGATGTCGAGCTCGGCGTGCGCGCACGCCCTGACCTGAGTGCCCGCTGGCGCCGCGGCCGCGAGCGCGCGGCCGAGCTGCCCGGCGGCGCCGGTGATGAGCACTCTCACGGGTAGCACTCCGCGCGCGCGAGCGGCGCGCCGGCGCCGTCCTTCGCGGACAGCAGCGGCTCGACCCCCGCGGGCAGCGGCCAGCGGATGCCGAGCGCGGGGTCGTTCCACCTCAGGGTGCGCTCCGCCTCGCGCGACCAGAAGTCCGTCACCTTGTATTGAACGCGCGTGTCATCGGCGAGCGCGAGGAAACCGTGCGCCAGTCCCGGCGGCACCCATAGCGAGCGGCCGCCCGCGGCGTCGAGCTGCACGCTCAAGCTTCGCCCGAAGGCGGGCGAGGAGCGGCGCAGGTCCACCATCACATCGAAGATTTCACCGGCCAGCACCCGCACCAGCTTCCCCTGCGTCTGACGGATCTGGTAGTGGAGTCCCCGCAGCACCCAGCGTCGCGAGCGGCTGACGTTCTCCTGCACGAAGCGCGCCTCGATGCCGGCGGCGGCGAAGTCGCGCTCGTTCCAGCTCTCGAAGAAGGCGCCGCGCTCATCGTCGAACACCTCAGGCTCGACCAGCACAACGCCGGGGAGCGCGAGCGTGGCCGCGCGCATCAGAACACCCGCTCCTTCAGTACGCTCTCGAGGTACTCGCCGTAGCCGGTGCGCTTCAGCGGCGCGGCGAGTCGCGCGAGCTGCGCGCGGTCGATGAAGCCCTGGCGGTAAGCGATCTCCTCGGGGCAGCAGATCTTCAGTCCCTGCCGCGCCTCGACCGTCTCGACGAAGTTGGCGGCCTGCAGGAGCGAGGTGTGCGTGCCGGTGTCGAGCCAGGCGACGCCGCGACCGAGCACCTCTACCTTGAGCATTCCGCGCTCGAGGTACGCGCGGTTGACGTCGGTGATCTCGAGCTCGCCGCGCGCGGAGGGCTTGAGCGCGCGCGCCACCGCGACGCAATCGGCGTCGTAGAAGTACAGGCCCGTCACCGCATAGTGCGAGCGCGGCACCGCAGGCTTCTCCTCCAGTCCGACGGCCTTACCCGCGGCGTCGAACTCCACCACGCCGTAACGCTCGGGGTCGCGCACGTAATAGGCGAACACGGTCGCGCCGCGGTCACGCGCCGCGGCGGCACGCAGCTGCTCCGGCAGCCCGTGCCCGTAGAACAGGTTGTCGCCGAGCACCAGGCACACGGGATCCGAGCCGATGAAGTCGGCACCGATCACGAGCGCCTGGGCGATGCCGCGCGGCTCGGGCTGAATGGCGTAGCCGATGCGCACTCCCCACTGCGAGCCGTCGCCGAGCAGCCGCTGGAAGAGCGGCGCGTCGTCCGGGGTGGAGATGAGCAGCAGGTCGCGGATGCCCGCCAGCATGAGCGTGGCGAGCGGATAGTAGATGAGCGGCTTGTCATATAGCGGCAGCAGCTGCTTGGAGAAGGCTCGGGTGACCGGGTACAGCCGCGTGCCGGAGCCGCCCGCGAGGACGATGCCTTTGGTGACCATGGGGCGCCGATCCTAGCCTGTCGGGATTGCAGGCACCAAACGCCCTGCGGAAAAGATCGGCCCCGCAAAGGAGATCGGTATCCCCGCCTGCTCGCAGACGAAGCTCGGAAGCACACCAAAAAAAGCCCCGCACGAGGCGGGGCTTTCAAATCGACCTTCCTGAAAGGGTTTAGAAGAGGTCGGCCTTCACATTGAGGTAAACGCTCCGCTGCGTTGGATCGACGACGAGCGCATTGTAACCGGCCGCAAAGTTCCCCTGGTTTGCGTTGGTGTAGGGCGGATTGTGGTCGGTCAGGTTCTTTATGCCAAGCAACACGGTCACCTGCTTGATCGGCTTGACGGAGAAGTAGGCATCAAAGACCGAATAACTGCCCACGATCCGCTGCTTGCCGTTGATATCCGTGTATTGGTCGATGTAGCTCGTCCAGTAGCGGTTGCCCGCTCCTGCGCCCCACATGCCCTCTGGGCTCGACCAGTCGACTCTCAGGTTCTGCTGCCACCGGTACGCCGGCTCAAGCGTGTTGTACCAGCCCACCAGGTTGAGGGTGGGGCCACCGGTGTACTGCTGCTCCCTAAACTGCGTGACCGCGGTCCCTTCGAGGTCCTCGTGGAATGTTCCAATCGAGGTGTGCTGCCGGTACTGGATGCTGAGGTCGACCCCGTCGGTCGTGGTCCTGCCGGTATTCGCAGAGTTCACCTTGATGTATCCACAGGTCGCTAGCGTGTAAGGGATGCAATTCGCGGCCTCGTTGATCGACGGAGTGAGCCCGCCAGTGTTGTCCAACACGTAAAAGTTCGCGAACGTGGTCGGGTTGCTGTAGATGGCCTGGGCCGGAACCGTACTGATGGTGTTCTTGATGAGGATTCTGTAGTAGTCGATCGTAACTCCCAGGTCGGTGACCGGCGTGAGGACCACACCAAAGTCGAAGTTCTGCGACGTCTCCGGCGTCAGATTCTTGTTTCCGCCGAACAACCCGAGCCCCTGCGTGGTGCAGGTTTGTACAGTAAACGGCGCGAGGGGAGGGTTGACCGCGCAGTTCGGGTTTCCTTGTCCCATGCTGCCGCCGGTCGAGGCCGCGAGCGAAGGCGGATTGTTCAAAAGGAAAAGCGTGGGCGCCCGGAATCCGGTGGAGGCGGTCCCCCGGAGTTTCACGAAACTGATCGGTTGCCACGTCGCCTGGATCTTCGGGTTGTTGGTAGTACCGAAATCGCTATACCAGTCCTGACGATCCGCCAGGGTGAGATCGAGAGTCTTGCTGAGCGGCAGGTCCAACTCGAGGAAGGCCGCCTGGAACGTGCGACTCCCTTCGACTGCACTGTTTCCAAGCCCGGTTGCGGCCTGCACGATGGTGTTATACGCGGTGGTGGCGTAATCGAAGCGCTCCCCTCCCACCTCGAAGCCGACCGCGACCTGCGCCGGATTGCCCCCGCTAATAGCATCGCCCAACTCATGGTTGGCGTGGCCATCGACGCTCCAGCGCTTTTCCTCGCCGTTCGCGTAGGTGCCGTTTATGTAGGATGAGTTGATCAAAGCGTTTGCGGCCGCGGTCTGGGGTTCAGAGAAGGGGTTGATCAGATCGCTGAGGACGCCACCCGGCGCGAGCACCGCCTCATTGGGATAGCCTCCGACATTGCGGTTGTCGTTCTTGTTCTGGCTATAGTTGAGAGACGCCTGGTAGTCCCAACCAGCGTTGATGCCCTTGAATGTCAACACCGCCCTCTGCTCGGTATTGAGGTTGCCCGCGTAGCGCTGGTTCTGGGGATCGGTCCAGACCGCCCTGACCGGGTTCGGAAAGCACGTCGGTTTAGCAGGGGGGGGTGGGTTAGGACACGCCCCGGTGGGGAATCCGGTCAGATTCGGCGGGCCACTGGCGCCGTACTCCCCTAGCAGCCCAGCCACACTCGGGCCTTGGGCGTTGCCGGGGAAGTAGGGGCTCGCCGGGTCCAGCGCGAAGTCATAGAACATCGGACCGGCCCAACCGACCACTTTGGCTTGGGTCCAGAGGTACTGCAGCTGCAGGCTGTTGTTGGCTCCCAGCGACTTGGTGATGGACGCCAACGCGGAATATTCTTTGTGGTCCGGGAGCAGATCCGTCGCGGCGGAATACCGGTATGCGCAGTTGCCTTGGTCGGTCGCCAGATACGGATTGCCCGCACAGGCC
>Ga0210409_10000215_pt1 | contig 116072 bp, 102 predicted proteins | sample IncBWH17MmetaG_FD_161649 | JGI IMG/M metagenome (GOLD analysis project Ga0210409, IMG submission 161649) | Forest soil microbial communities from Barre Woods Harvard Forest LTER site, Petersham, Massachusetts, United States - Inc-BW-H-17-M | ecosystem: Environmental > Terrestrial > Soil >...
GATGTAAATGCCACGTCTGGACATCAACATCGGGCTACCCCTGCCAGGGCCGAGGCAGTCCAGCCGCGCCGGCGTGCAGTGCGCACCTGGCGCCGGACCGCTTTCGCTTGCGGCGCTGCACGCTGCGCTGCGCAAGATCACCGAGACGCTCGCGAATGAGCTCGGCCGGCCCGGCGCGGTGGTTCCCGACTGGTCCGAGACGGAATGGGCGATCGCGCGAGCCGTGGCGGCCATTCACGGCGTGTCGCCGTTGCTGTCACTCAGGCTCCGCTGGCGGGGTCCGCCTGGGTGGCAGGAGTTTCTCGCTCTGCAGCACGCCCACACGCTGAACCGGCATCGACGCATCGAGGATCTGCTGCGACTGATCGATCGGCGTGCCCGCGACGACGGCATCGAGATCGTGGCGCTGAAAGGCGCCGCACTGCACGCCGTGGCGCTATACCGCGCCGGCGAGCGGCCGATGGCGGATCTGGATCTGCTGGTGTCGCCCGGCAGCCTGGCACGCACGACGGCGCTGCTCGAGTCGCTGGGATATCGCGAGTCCTACTCCACCTGGAAACACCGGGTGTTCGTTCCAGAGATCCACCAGTCTCAAGGCGAACTGGGTGAGCACGCGGAAAACTACATCACGATCGAGGTGCACGAGCGGATAGGGGAGCAGCTGCTGTTGCGCCCGCGGGTCGTCACACACGTGGTGTTACCGGCGCGTCGCCACCCTGGGGTGAACTCTTATCCGTCGCTCGCGGCGCTCATGATTCACCTGCTGCTGCACGCGGCCGGCGCGATGACATTCCGCGCACTGCGGCTGCTGCAGCTGAGCGATCTCGCGCTGCTGTCCGCGCGCATGACCGACGCAGACTGGCGCGAGCTCCTCGGGTACTGCGCCGATGATGGCAGCCGCTGGTGGGCATGGCCGCCGCTGCAGCTGACGGCGCGTTACTACCCTGACTCAGTTCCGGTCGCCGTGCTCGGTGCTCTGGCGGCCGACTGCCCGTGGTTGCTGACCCGGGCTGTGCGGCGCTGGGCGCTGTCGGATGTCTCGTTCTCATATCTGTGGATACGAGCGTTTCCCGGTATGGTCTGGTCGCAGTCAGCCTCTGAGACGCTGAGTTATGCCGCGAGCCGCGTTTGGCCAGGCAGGGACGTGTCCGCCATGCGCAAGCTCGCGCTCGACAATCACGTGGTAGCGTCTCACAGCCAGTGGGATCGTCTTTCCCAGGGCCGCCGCGTGCTGCGCTGGCTGTCAACACGTCAGGCGCGCCCGGATACCCTGTTCGCGGTGCGCGCTGCACTGGCGCAACGGCCATGACCTCCATGCAGCCGGGACGTGCGGCATCGTCCGGGAGCCGGTCCGTAGGGACCACGCGGGCGGCTGGCCTGCTCGGGGACACCACTGCACGCGATTACTCGCAGAAGCTGACACTGTTCAACTCCTTCGCCGAGCGGGAGCTTCGGCAAGCCATCGCTTCTCTCGACCTGAAACCCGGGATGCGTGCGCTGGATGCCGGTTGCGGTACTGGGGAGGTGCTGGCGTGGCTGCGGGACGCCGTCATGCCCGGTGGCGAAGTCATCGGCATCGACCTCGCGAGGGCGCACGTAGCCATCGCTTGCCGGCACCTGGCAGCGCCAGCATGGGTTGTGCAGGCGGATCTGCTGCGGGCGCCTTTTCCGCCGACCTGCTTCGACCTGGTCTGGTGCGTCAACACCCTCAACCACCTGCGCGATCCACTCGAGGGTGTCAGGACGCTCGCAACCCTGCTGCGACCGGGCGGCCGCATTGCCCTGGGCCAGAGCTCGCTGCTGCCAGACATGTATTTTGCCTGGGACGCGCGCCTCGAGCGGCTAGTCAACGAGGCAGTCCGTCGATACTACCGCGACCGCTACGACCTGGATGAGCGTGAGCTGGCATCGGTGCGCTCCAACGTCGGCGTGTTACGTCGCGCCGGGCTGGGCAACGTCACCGTGCGAACGCTCATGATTGAACGCGTCCCTCCGCTGACTCCCGCCGACGAGGCGTATCTTCTGCAGGCGATCTTCCGCGACAGTTGGGGCGACCGACTGCGCGACTATCTGCCCGCCGAAGATTTCGCCGAGCTTACCTGCCTGTGTGACCCGCGGCACCCCGATTTCGCGCTAGGTCGCCCGGACTTCCACTTTCTGCAGACCTTCACTCTCGCCGTCGGCGAGGTCTTGCCATGACGAGCCCGGGCAGCTCATGCTCGAGCTCGTCCGGCACCTCGCAATCCGCCGCCGCCATCGTGTCGCTCCCCTCCATACCACCGGCTTCCACGCTCGTGCAGCTGCGCGACACCCAGGACGCCTTTGACAGCGTCGCGGCAGACTACGATGGAGCGGGCGGCAACAATGCTTTGATTCAGGACATGCGCGGCGAGATGTGGCGCTGGTTGGACGCTACCTTTCCCCCCGGCAGCCGACTCATCGATATCGGCTGCGGCACGGGACTCGATGCGGTCCACATGGCACGACTCGGGCATCATGTCACGGCAACGGACTGGTCCCCGCGGATGGTGCAGCGGACCGCGGAGCGCGCCGAGCGCGAGCAGCTGTCGGAGCGCCTGCAGCCGCTGACAGTCGGTGCTCACGAGCTCCATCGCCTGCCGGGGACAGCGCTCTATGACGGCGCCTACTCCAATCTCGGTCCGCTCAATTGCGTGCCTGACCTCACGGAGGTCGCGCGTGAATGTGCCCGCCTGGTGCGGCCAGGCGGCGCGCTGATATTCACCGTGATCGGTCGCATCTGCCCCTGGGAGATTGTCCACTACCTGCGCCGCCGCCAGTGGGCCCGGGTCCGAGTGCGTTTTGCCCGCGACGTCGTGCCCGTGGGCATGAACGGGCGCACCATCTGGACGCGCTACTACGGGCCGCGCGAGTTCTACCGGTCCTTCAGGGATCAGTTCGCCTGCGAACACTATCGCGGGCTATGCGTGTTTGCGCCGCCGCCGTACCTCGCTGAGATCCGGCAACACCACTCCGCGACATACGAGCGCCTGTGGCGCCTGGACCGGCGGCTATCCGGCTGGCCGATCCTGCGACAGCTCGGCGACCACTTCCTGATGGTCTTGCGGCGGCGCTGACACGGGCCGGTCGAATTGCGCGCCCCGGGGTTGCGGTCTGTGAAGACGGCGTTCAAGAAACTGGTGCGCAGGGCGGTGGGTCAGCGACGGGTGCAGAGCCTGCGGACCTTGATGAGCAACTCATCGATCTTCACCCAGCAGGCCGCGTTGTATGAGCCCGGGAGCGGCAGCGTCGTGGTTCTCGCGCCGCACATGGACGATGAGACGCTCGGTTGCGGCGGGACCATCGCCCGGCACGCACAAGCCGGGGCACAGGTTACCGTCATTTTTCTGACGGATGGCCGATACGGTGGCCCTTCGTACGCGGGGCTAGCCGGCCCCGACCTCGCCCGCAGGCAAGCAGAGGTCATCGGCGTCAGGAAGCAGGAGGCGCAGAGAGCGGGCGCAGTTCTCGGAGTGCAGTCGATCGTGTTTCTCGATGCGGAGGACACGCGTCTGCGTACCGACAGACAGGTGCCGAAGTTGCTACGGAATATTCTCGAGCGCGAGAGACCAGACTGCGTTTATCTGCCCTCTTTCCTCGAACAGCACCCCGACCATCGCGCCGCCAACAGTGTGCTGCTCGGGGCCGTGGCGGGGACCGCTCTGGAGTTCGATTGTCGCGCCTATGAGGTGTGGACGCCTTTGTTTCCGAATTGCGTCGTTGGCATCGATGCCACCCTGGAACTGAAAAAGCGCGCTCTGGCCTGTTATCAGAGCCAGCTTGTTCACTCGGACTATGTGCACGCGGCAATCGGATTGAACGCTCATCGCTCGTTGGCGCTGGGGGGCAAGGCGGGCAGATTCGCCGAGGCTTTCCACGCCTTGCCGGTGGCCGAGTATCTGCATCTGTACCGGGCCGTGCCGGCGTGGATGTTGACGTGAGTCACCGGTGGGAGGGAGCTCAAATGCCCGCCGGCGCTGCAGGTGACATCGTAAGCGGCGCTGACTACGTCAGCCAGATCACGGCGCTGGAATCGGATCGCCGCGCTCGCGCGACTTTTCAGAGTCTCGTCCTGAGCCTTGCGCCGCCAGGCGGTGCGCTGTTCGATTTCGGCGCCGGACCGGGGATCGACGCCCGTTTCTACGCCGAGCGTGGCTTCAGCGTTGCAGCGTACGACGTCGATCCGCAGATGTGCGAGTACTTCGCCGCTCATTGCCGCGGCCTCATGGAGGCCGGCCGAATCAGGCTCGAGCGTGGCAGCTACCGGGACTTCCTGGCCCGCAGCAGCGTTGCCGGCGGCCGCGACGTGGATCTGGTCACGGCAAATTTTGCGCCATTGAATCTTGTCGACGACCTGCGGGGGCTGTTTGCGGCGTTTCATGCGCTCGCAGCTCCGAACGGCAAGGTGCTGGCGAGCGTGCTGAGTCCGTACTTCATCGGCGACCTGAAGTACGGCTGGTGGTGGCGCAACGTCCTGCGGCTCTGGCGCGATGGCCATTATTCCGTGCCCGGCAGTCAAGGTCCGATCGTTCGGCGACGGCTCGCCGATTTCGCCGCACAGAGCGAGCCCTATTTTTCGTTGCAGCGCGTGTTCCCAGGTTTGCCACCAACACCGCCACGACACTCGCGCGGCCGCGACGCCACCGGCCGCTGTGCGTGGCTGAGTACGACCCGATGCCTCTTCATGTTTCTGCTGTTCGAGAAACTGGCTCAGGGCGGCCGCGCGGCGCGTCGCTGAGTCTCCGGACCCAGCAGTATCTCGTCCACGAAGGAGGCACGCGTACGTGCCGCGGAGGCACCCAGGTGATTGGAGTCCAGATACAGAGGCAGGCCGTCCGCGTCGCTTGCCGGGCACAGGGTGCCGGCGCACAGCGCCGCACGCGGATCAAGCACTTGTGCGCCTGCCCGGGCCGCAATCGTGCGCAAGCGGCCCATCAGGGGCGCCACGAACGACTCGAAGGGAGCGGCGTCGACGCGCGGACCTGCGTCGAGCCGGAAGCTGCGCGCCGGATGCAGCGACAACCGGATCGCCGGGGGGAAGAGCGGATCGAACAGCGGCGAGGTCGGGTTGGAGAGCACGATAAACACCCGGCGACCGCTCGACGCCAGCCTCGAGACGGTACGCTGCAGTTGCTCGAGGGCGAGCTCGGTGCCGGGGGACGCGAGCGCAAGCGTCTGCCGCGCGGGGTCGGCGACGCTGTAGAGCCGCCGCCGGGAGTCATCAACCCCGTACTCTCCGAGAAAATATTCTTCCCAGAACGCGCCGAGCACGACCGTATCGACGTCACTCTGCAGAGCGCGTTCCATGGCATAGGCGAACAGGTCGTGGCAGTTCCGCCCGCGCACCTCACTCTCGACACCGGGCAGGGGCGGGCAGCCCGCACGGGTGGCAAATAAGGCTGATCGCGCCGAGTCACGATGCGTGTCGATGACATCCGCGACGCGCGGCCAGTACTGCTGCATGTGCGAGTCACCGACGAACAGGGCTTTGATGTCGCGTTCGCTCGGCACGACCAGGGTTGCGAATCCGGAGCGCTTGTCGAAGGTGGACTCGCCCGGGTAACGCCAGTCGGTCACCGCCTCGTCCCACGCGCTGAAGCCTGGCCCCGAGAGTCGGCCGGGGATCCAGCGCGCCCCTGCGGCCATTCCGAGCAGCGCCAGGCCGGCAAGTCCGGCGAGCAATGCCGGGACCGCCTTGCGGCCGAGTTCGCCGTAACGTATCGGCACCTCCACCAGGCGGTAGGTGGCGCACGCTGCAGCAAACGCCAGGACTATGGCCACGGTCGTCATGGCAGCCCGCGGCGCATGTCCGAAAATGATGCGCGCGAACGAGAATGCTGGCCAGTGCCAAAGGTACAGCGGATAACTGATGCGGCCGACGAAAGTCATCGGCCGGCTTCCGAGGAGCGAGCGGTTCAGGAGCGGTGCGGGTCCCGCCGCGATGACCAGTGCGGCGCCGGCAGTTGGAATTGCGCTCCACATGCCCGGCACGGCCTTGTCTCCCGTCCACAGCAGTCCGCCCGCTACAATCAGCGCGACGCCGAGCAGCGAGTACAGCTCCCCTTCCGACCCGCGCCAGAACCTCCTCGATCCGATCGACGACGCATGCTTGGCAAGCCTGCCGGACCTGCGCAGCTGCCATGCGGCCAGCAGCCCCCCGACGGCCAGCTCCCAGACTCTGGATCCCGGAAGATAGAAATGAGCAATGGGCGCGTACCAGGCACCCCAGATACTGATCGCCAGTGAGGTCGCGGTCAGGGCAACCAGAACGCGCATCGTCGCTCCGTACTTCGTCGCTATGATCAGCAGCACCGGCCAGATGAGATAAAACTGCTCCTCCACGCCGAGCGACCAGAGGTGCAGAAGTGGATTCAGCACCGCGGCTCGGTCGAAGTAGCCGCCGGTTGTGCTGAAGAACATGTTGGCGAGAAATGACGCGCACCACGAGACCGATCTGCCGAGCCACTGCAGCTCGCTCGGCAGCAGCGTAAGCCAGCCGAATATGCAGCAGGCCGCCATGACCGCCAGCAGAGCCGGCACGATGCGGCGCACGCGGCGGCGATAGAACTCAGCGAGACTGAACGTTCCCGCCTTCAGGCCTGTGAGGACGAGTTGGGTGATCAGATAGCCGGAGATTACGAAAAAGACGTCGACGCCGATGAAGCCGCCGGTCCGTACCCGCGGAAAGGCGTGATAGGCGATGACCAGAGCCACCGCGACGCCGCGCAGTCCGTCAATGTCGGGCCGGTAGGTGAGCGAGGCTGCGCGCAAGCGTCCTCAGGCGGTGAGCGCCGCGTAAATCGAGCGGAACCCGCGCGCGGTGTAATCGGCGTCCTGTTGTGTGGCACGGCGCCACGCCTCCCGGGCGAGACGCAGACGCCGCTCCTCATCGCCGAGCACTGCGAGTGTCGCGTGTGCCAGGGCGCCCCAGTCCCCGACCGGCACCGCGGCCGCCGCAGCCGGCGCCCATTCCGCGACGTGGCCCACCGCCGTCCCGACGGTAGGCACCCCTGCGACGCCGGCCTCGAGCACGGCCAGTGGACCGGCCTCATGACGCGAGGAGATCATCATTAGATGCGCTCTCTGCATGAGTGGCAGCAAGGTTCGGTGCGGCAGAAAGCCGAGAAATCTCACGCGGCCGCACAACCCCAGCCGGGCCGACAGCGCCTGAATCTCACCTTGCAGCGTGTCCTCGCCGACGATATCCATCTCGAATCGCAGCCCCGCTTGTGCCAGCGACGCAAGCGCTCGCAACAGCGTGGGCTGATCCTTGACACGATTCAGACTGGCCGCATGAATCAGCCGTGCGGGCTCGTTCACGTTACGGCGTACCGGCTCGCGCGGTGGCCAGACGTCCAGATCGACGCCAAGCGGCATGCGCTTGGCGGCAATTCCGAGCTTCGCGAGCGCTTCGATCATGGCGGCGCTCGCTGCGGTCACTACGGTTGCCGCCCGCAGCATCAGCGCCTCGCGCAGCCGTCCTTTCCAGGTAAGACGCCCCCCGTAACCGATCTCGGCCAGCGCGACCAGCTCGCCGCCAGCGACGTGTATGAGGCTGGGCAGGCGCAGGAGTTTGGCCGCCAACACCGCCACCAAACCCGGATCGCCGGACCATATTGCGTGCACCACGTGAAAGGCGGCTGAGCGGTGCTCCGCGCAGATCGCACGCACCGCCCGCACGCGGGTGTGACCGGCACCGATATTGTGGATACGCGCGCCGGCCAGATTCCAGCTTGCCGGACGTGTCTCCTGACGCAGGGAGAACACGTGCACCTCATCTTGCAGCGACAAGCGGCCGATCAGGGCCAGCAACGCAGGGATGACGCGGTACTCGCCGGACCGGTCCACGCCTCCGGGTACGACCAGGGCGATCTTCACTGCGACGCCCTGTTTCGCGCGGCACGCGCCGGCGCCGGCTGCAACAAACTCTCCAAGGCCTCCACCGCCTGCCGCGGATGGCTGCCCCGGCGCAGCTCGAAGGCCGGCAGGCGCGCCACCCGTTGCGTGAAAGCGCGCCATCCGGGCTGATGCGCCGCATATTGCTGGCCCGCCGCGAGTTGCCGAGTCACTTGCGTTGGCTGCATCGGCGCAAGCAGCGCGCGGCTCCCAGCGCCTCTCGCAGACACGAAAACCAGGGCGGCAATCTGCAGCGGCGCGGGCGCCAGGCGGTACTGCGGCCGCCGAAGATCGATCTCGAGCTTTTCCACGCCGCTACGCCGCCGGATGATCGACGATCTGCGGATCATAGCTGCGCTGTCGGCGGCCTCGAGGAACCGCAGCGAGTCGGGACGAACGTGCAGAAAGTTGCCGACGCCGGTAGCGAGCAGACCTTCCGGTCTGATCAGTACGCTGTCCTCCGCCAGAAACTCCAGGCCCTGGAGCACGCCGTGCAGGGACACGGTCGACTTGCCCGAGCCGCTCGCACCCAACAGCAGGATTCCGCGACCGTCGCGTCCCATGCACGCGGCATGCAGGGGGACCAGCCGCTGGGCGCGTGTCGCCAGCACGTAGACGGCGAACTCCAGCATTTCGTAACGAACGTGGTATGGAAATCTGAGCATGTCCGGCGAGACCACCACCAGGGCCGAGCGCCGTTGCGGACTGATGGCGACGAAGTTTGCCGAATCCATGGCGCCGCACAGAATCCCGTCTCCGGAAAGCGCTCTCACCAGTGGTGGCTCGCTGTCCTCGCCCTGGGTGGAGCGTGCAGCTTCCGGGGCAGTCAGTGTGAGTCTCACCAGCAAGCGCGGTATCGCGCCGGTGAATTCGTGCCCTGGCAGCCGTGCATAGGCGCGCTGCACGATGCGCAATAATCTCGCGCTGTCGGTTTGAAACTGAAATTGGCCACCCAGCAACTGCATGCGGTGCTGCAACGCGGGGCGCCGTCGCTCGCCGAAGGGATCGGGCGGCGGCGCGGCCAGCGTCGGGTGCTTGTTGCGCGCCATGTGACCGGCGAGCGGTCAGCGCACGCCGGCCATGCGGCGGAACGCAGCCGAGTTCTGCAGCAGTCCCTCATAGGTGCCGCTGCCGATCAGCCGGCCGTGCTCGAGCTGGAAGATGACATCGCACGAACGCACCGTACTCATGCGGTGCGCGATCAGAATGATCGTGTAGCGACCGCGCAGGCGTCCGAGCGTCGCGATCAGCTCCTGCTCGGTCAAACCATCCAGAGCATTCGTCGCCTCGTCCAATATCAGCACCGATGCGTCGCCATACAGCGCGCGTGCGATCCCGATTCGCTGTCGCTGACCGCCGCTCAACTGGACGCCCCGCTCGCCTATCCGCTGCTCCAGTCCGCGCGGCAGCGTCCTGAGCAGCTCGTCGAGTTGCGCCAGCCGCACGGCCTCGTGCAGCCGTGCTCGATCGATGTCCGCATGGCCAACTCCCAGGGCGATGTTCTCGGCGATGCTCGAATCCAAGAGAGAGATACTCTGTGGAACGTAAGCGACACGGGATTGCCAGGCCGCGCGATTGGCGTCATCGATCCGCATCCCGTCGACCTGCACCTCCCCCTGTACAGGAACCAGCAGCGCGGCGATCACGTCCACGAGCGTCGTCTTGCCAGAGCCGTTTGCGCCCACGATGCCCACCGAAGCCCGAGCCGGAACACGCAGCGACACCGCGCTGAGCGCCCACGGCCGATCGGGCGCATAGCGAAACGAAACGCACGCGAGCCGGATTTCCTCACGCGGACGCGCACCCCATACACTGTCCGACCGCGGCGAACCGGCCCGGGGCCGAGTTTGCTGTACGACTCGCGCACGTCTTAGATCCGGGGCGATCAGGGCCAAGCCGGCTCGGTCGGCGCGAATTCTCACGATCGTTGCGAAAGCATGCTGCAACGTCGGCAGGAGCCGGTAGGCCGCGAACGCCACAAACGTCAGCTGTCCGAGCCACGGGCCGACTCCGGGGTCGTGCCCCCCCAGCACCAGCGCCAGCCCCACGAGCCCCGCCGCGGCCACGCATTCCATGAGGTGCCGAGGACTTTGTCCGACGACCTGGCTATGAGCGGCAGCGAGCGACAGGGCTCTGCTGGTACGCTCGAACGTATCACGGAAAAAACTCTGCACCTGCAGAACGATGATCTCCTTGATGGCGCCGAAGCTCTCGTTGACGATCTGCGCCTGCTCGGTCGCAAGGTGCGACTGAGCCTGCCCGAAGTGCAGTACTCGGTTGCGCACGGCAAGATAAATCAGCGCATACCCTCCGGTCAGTGCCGCGATCATCGCGATGGCGACCACAGGCTTCAGCAGCAGGATCGAGACGACGATGAACAACGCGGTGACCACGTTGGTCATCAACAGTAAGGCATTCAGCAGAATGCCGTTGGTCACGCGGGTCGTCTCGTAGACGACATTATTGAAGAGCGCCGTGCCGCTGGTGCGGGAATGAAACAGGTACGGCCGTGCGAGATATTCCCCGAACAGGGTCGTTTGCAGCTCGTTGCCGATCCGCAGCGCCAGGCGGTTCATCGCCAGAGTGCCCAACGCATCGATGAGATTCGCGATCAGCACTACGGCGATAAACGCCACGCCGAGAGCGACGATGAACTCACGTTTACCCGGGAAGCCCCCGTGCCGGTACAGCCACTGCAGCACGTCGTTGTGATCGATCAGCCGCGGATCGCCGAGCACTGCGAAGAACGGCGCGATCGCCGCTATTCCGGTAATGGTGGAGAATGCCATGGCCACTGAGATGACTTGCGCCACGAGTACCTGCCGTCTCTGCGACGGGGTCAAGATGCTCCACATCTCGGACAAAAGGCTCATCGGGGGACCGGGCAGCTCGCAGCCATGGATCAGGCGCTCACCGTGTTGCGGCGTCTGTGCCGGTAGCGGCCGATTACTCTTCGCAACCCGGCGGGCGCGAATGCTCGGGCCATGGCTGCCAGCGCGCCGCGCCACCAGTGCGGGTATTGCCAGGAGTATCGGGCGCTTACGAGAATGGTGCCGAGCGCACTGAGGCGCTTGCCGGACATGGCTTCGCTCTTCGCCAGGCCCGCGGCCATCCTGGCGCGGAGTTCGTGCAGCCTGTGGCCGAGGTCGCCCGCGGCGCCGTTGCGCAACATCTTCTCAAATACGCGCCGGCGGTCGCGCCAGGCAATGACGTCGCTTCCAGAATGCTGCGCGTGGCGACGCACCAGAGTCAGCACCTCGTCGATACCCTCGATTTCGCTGCGCGCAGCCAGCCGGAACCACAGCTCGTCGTCGTAGCACATGAGGAGACTCTCATCGAGCAGTCCCAGTTGCTCGAGCAACACCCGTGCTACGACGACGCTGGGCTGAGCAATGACGGTGTCCTCTGCCAGAAGCTTCTCCAGGATCCAGCCTGAAGGGGTTGGCCAGGCGCGCGTGCGGGCAGAGGTAACACGCTGTCCCGATTCATCAACAATGGCAAAACTGGTGTAACTCCAGCCGCGCTGCCGATCAAGTTGCAGCGCTGCAATTTGCGTCTCAAGCTTCTTCGGCAGCCACAGGTCATCGGAATCCAAAAAAGCGACATAGTAGCCCCGTGCTGCACGCAGTGCGACGTTGGTTACCGCAGACGGTCTTCCCGTGTGCTCCAGCCAGATCACTCGGACGCGCGGATCGTCGAGTGATTGGAGGTAGGTCCGCGTGTCGGCACCCGAGCCGTCATCGGCGATGATTAGCTCCCAGCGCGTGAAGGTCTGCGCCAATACCGATTCGACCGCCGGCCGAAGATATTCGAGCCGGTTGAACGTCGGCATGACGACTGAAACGACAGGCGTCGCTGCGACGAGCGCTGTGGGCGAGGCTGTCATGGTCGCCGACAAGGTCACGGCGCCGGGACCCGACTCGCGGGCGATTGAGTGCTGCGCTGTCTGCGAACGAGCCGGCGCACTGCTGGCGGCGACAGTGCGCGCGCGGTCGCCCGCAGCGCGCCGCGCCACCACAGCGAGTATCGGTAGCCGTAACGCACGCTCGAGAACAGGGTACGCATGGCGCTGCCGCGGTTTCCGCACGCCGCATGACTGCGCGCCAGGCCGGCGGCCACCTCGGCGCGCTTAGCGTGCACGACCGAATGGAGGTGCTCGGTGCCGGCCGTCCGCAGCACCTTCTCGAACACCCGGTCACAGTCCTGGAAGGAGATGATCTCGTTGCCGGAATGCTCGGCGTGACGGGTTACCAGCGTGAGCGGCTCGTCAACGGCGTCGACTTCGCTGGCGGCCGCCAGCCGCAGCCACAGGTCGTAGTCCTCGCACATAACCAGCTGTTCGTCGAACCCTCCGAGCTGCTCCAGCAGCGCTCGCGATACGACGACGCTGGGCACGGCGATGACCGTTTCCGATCTCACCAGTTTTTCCAGGATCCATCCGTCGGGGACGGGCCAGCTGCGGGCACGCTGCCAGGCGGTCGGTTGGCCGGATTCGTCCACCAGCATGAATCGGGTGTAACTCCAGCGGCGCTCGGTGCGCTGGCGCAGCGCGGCCATCTGGACCTGCAGCTTCTCCGGCATCCAGGCGTCGTCGGAGTCCAGAAAAGCGACGTATTCACCTCGTGCGGCGCGCAGAGCGGCATTGCGCGCCGCGGCCGGCCTGCCGCTGTGAGCCAGCCACAGCACTCGCACGCGCGGCGGATCGTCGAGTGCTTGCAGATAGGCCCGCGTCTCGGCGCCCGAGCCGTCGTCCGCGATGAGCAGCTCCCAGTCCACGAAAGTCTGTTGGAACACTGAGGCAAGCGCCGCCCGCAGATACTTCAGTCGATTGAACGTGGGCACGATGATCGACACGGCAGGCGACATAACCCCTCCTCAAGGCGCTCCCAGCACCGTGTCGTTCGGCAGTGGTCCAGCGACACCGCAGTGCCTGCGCGCTCGCTCGAGCACCTCCTGATACATCGTCGCAAGCTTCGCGCCCAACGAGTCGAACGACAGCTCGCGTTCGAAGTGAGCGCGTACTGTGGCACGCGTCGTGGAATCAGTGCGCGCCATCACTGATTTCAATGCCTCGCACAGTGCGTGCGGCTCGTCGCACGGCCACAGCCTCCCGACCGTCCCCGCCCCGGTGAGCGAGCGAAACGACGGAATATCGGTGACCACCGGCGACACTCCGCACGCCAGCGCCTCGATCAACGCATATCCGGTGCTTTCGCGATGGCTGCCGAGCACGAACACATCCGCCGCCCGCATCAGCTGCTCGACGCGTTCATGCGGCACACACCCGAGCAGGTGTACCCGATCGCGCAGCATGCGGTCCGTCTTGATTCGACTCCGGACCTCGCGCAGCAGCGGTGCTGTCCCGAAACAACACCAGAGCTGCAACCCAGGCAGCGCGTGCGCCGCCGCGCTGACGCCGGCGAGTACGGTGAGCGGATCCTTGTTGTCGTCCAAATGCCCGACCCAAAGGGCCAGCGGCGCGCCACTGACTCGGCTCGCGCGGCGCGCCTCCTGCTGATTTCCTGGCGTGAAGCGACTCGTGGACTCCGGGATCTCATACAGCGGCGTGTCCGCGCGAACCAGACCGGCGTTGACAAACGGCTGCGCCTGTTCCCGGGCGCAGAAGCTGATTCCGGCAGCGAGCGCAAGCGCGCGTCGCCACAGCGGCCGGCGCCAGATGGGCGGCGGCCGGTCGGCGTGGTCCTGGAGGATGATCGGCACGCCGGGCGCCAGTGTGGCGAGACCCAGCACATCCCGGGGAAAGCCCAGACCGTGCACATGAATGAGGTCCGGAGCCAGCGAGCGCAGCAGCCCCGCGAGGCGTCCCGGCTCGCCGGCAGCAGCGGCCGCGAACGGCAGAAAGTGATAGGGCACGCCACCGCGCTCCAGCCGCTCCGAGTGCACGGCCGCCTGCACGATCGATATGCGCACACCCGCCCGCCAGCCGGCTTCGGCGACATCGACGAGCGTCGGCCATGCCTGCAGCAACTGCGCCGGCGTACGCCCCTGAGGGTCACTGAAAAAGCTGATCTGGACGACGTGCGGTGACTGACGCGGCATATCGTCACAGGCTCATGACACGGGGATCCCACTGGCGGATGAGCTTCCTCGAGACGCGCAGCTCCCACGGATGATCGTAACGCGCAAAGCGGTAACGCCATGAAGCCAGCGCCCGCAGGGCACTCTTGCCCCATGCCGAGGCGCGGATGTCCATGATCGTCGGGAATCTGCATCCCAGCACGGTCGTGAAATCGACGATCCGCCGCCGCAACCGCTCTGAAAGCCACGGCGCATCCTGGTGGCACCAGTAACCCAGCCACTGTGGCTCGGCCCAGCCATCCGCGGTCTGCGGAAACACCACCGGCCGGCCGGCGCAGTCGCGCATTTCACGCTCCATGCGCACGGCCGCCGTGTTCCTGCTGTCAGGTCGCTGCGGCAGCGGGGTGTAGATGTAGATCATCACCTCCGTTGCCGGGTGCACACGCTTGATCAGGCGAATGAACTCGAAGGTCTTCTCGGTCTCTCCCTCCGGGTCCTGAGGCGGCGCCAACATGAACGAGAGCTCAGGAACCACGCCGTGGCTGCGACAGCTCTCCACCGCCGCCAGAGTCTGATCGGAGCGCGTGCCCTTACGGATGTCGTGCAGCAGCCAATCGCTGGGCGACTCTGCGCCGATGTAGGCCATGCGCAGACGGCTCTTCTTGACCAGCGCCCACGAGGAGGCGGAAAGATTCACGAGTGCATCGGAGCGCGCGAAGCACCACCAGGACAACTGCAGTTTCGCCATGATCTCCAGCAGCGGCACCATATCCACTTCGCGATCGAAGAAGTTGTGGTCGTAGAACTGAATGCCGTCCACACCCAACCGGTTCTTCAGGAACCCAAGATCCTCCTCGAGCCGCGCCGCGGTCGGCAAGGCCATCTTGCCGCGAAACATGCTGGCTACGCCGCAGAAGGTGCAGCGAAAGCGGCAGCCGAGAGCAGCCTGATAGCCGGCGGTGCGTCTGCCGAGATAGGTGTTGGATAAATACTGGCGCGGATTCTCCAGCTGCTCGTAGGGCAGCATCCGCGTAAGGCTCGACGCGGAAAAGACGCGATCCTTGTTGTGCACGCCCAGCCCGTCATCGCGCCAGCTGAGTCCGGCAATGCCGGCGCGCGCCTCGGGCCGTCGTGCTGCCAGCGCATCCAGCAGCTCGGTGAGCGTGTCCTCGCCTTGTGCCCTGACGACGTAGTCGACGTAGGGCGCGTTGAGCGCGGCCTCCGGGCAGACGGTGGGGAAAGCGCCTCCCCAGATGATGGGCACTCCGGGCGCTCGCGCGCGGATCGCCTTCGAAACGGCGATTGCCGAGATGAGCTGCGGGCCGCCCATGACGGTAACGCCCACTGCGGCGATACCGCCCCCGCCGACCAGGCGCTCCGCGGTGGAGACGAAGTCGCGATCGATGTTGCCGTCCAGAATCGTCGCCGCATACCGGCCCTCTAGCGCAGCGGTGAGGCTGAGGACCGCGAGCGGAAAACGCGCGTGCCGCTTACCGGTGATCGTCGGGTTAATCAGCAGCACTCGCGGCGCGTCCGTCATGAGAGCTTCTCCGCCGGAACCAGCCATCGCAGCAGCAGCATTTCCAGCGGCCAGCGATACTCGTTCCTGCTGCAGCGGTAGCGCGCAAGCTGCTGCAGCAGGCGCTTGCCGCGCGAGGCCCGCTTCCAGGCAAGCTCCTGGAAGAACTTGAAGCGTTCGATGAGCCTGAATTTCTCGGACGAAACCCACGGGCCCGGCAATCCGGCCACGTAGTCGAACTCAGACCACGCCTCGAGTGTTTGCGGCAGGCGAAAGCCACGGGCAACCGCATCCTGCACCAGCTCGCTGCCCGGGTAAGGCTTGAAGTAGTAGATCGGCGTCAGAAAGTCCGGACTGAGGGCCCGCAGGCGCTTGGCGCACTCGAGAGTCGCCCGAATGCTCTCGTCGCTCTCGTCCGGGAAGCCGACGATGAAGGGAAAGTGCCCCGCAATACCGTGCTTGAGCATTTGCCCGACGGTGTAATAGACCTGCTCGATCTTGATGTCTTTGCGGATGCGCTTGAGCATCTCGTCGGAACCGGACTCGACGCCGACCAACAGACGCCGTAATCCGGATTGCTTGCAGCGCGCCCAGACCTCCTCGGGCAGCCGCACCCCCTGATCGGCGCGCATGGTGGCCGCCCAGGTGATCTTCAGGCCCGAGTCGACGATCCGGTCGGCAAACGCTTGGATGCGCTGCGCACGCGTGAAGAAAGTCTCGTCCTGGAAGTTGACATCATCGAAGCGGTAGCGGTCCCACAGCTCCTTCAACCTCATCGCCATGCGCGTTGGCTCGAGCCCGACCCACTTGCGCCCATAGACGAACGGATCCGAGCAGAAGGCGCAGCGGAAGTTGCAGCCCTGAGAGGAGATGTAATCGAGCTGCCGCTTGCCTTTGAGGTCGAAGTAGCGCTCCACGGGAATGAGCCCATAGTCGTGCGCGCGGAATTGGTCGACGGGAGCGAGTGGTCGCGGCGGATTGTCGAGAATGGTTCCGTCGGCGAGCCGCACCGTGCATCCGAGGCAGCCCTCCAGCGAGCGCCCCTCGCCCAGGCGGCAGACGATCTCGCAAAACGTCTGCTCGCCCTGCCCGCGTACCGTGATATCCACGGACGGCTCGAGGAGGCACTCGCGCGCGAACATGGACGGGTGCCAGCCGCCCCAGACTACGGGCAGGTCAGGTCGCTCCCGTTTGGCGACGCGCGAGATTTGTAGCGCATCGGCGATCGGGGCGCCGGTGAGCACGGTGACTCCGAGGCACACGGCTCCCTCAAGCTGGGCAACAACGGCGCTCGCGGGGTCGGGCTCAAGACGTCCATCGACGATCACGACCTCATAGAGTTCTGGATCGAGCTCCGAGCCGATCGCGAGCAGCGCGAGCGGCATCGTGAAGAAGACGGCGCGCGGGTTGTACAACACGACCTTGGCCCGGCGACCGGGTCGCGGTGCCGCCGCCGGGGCGCGGTGGATCCCGGTTTGCACTGTGATCATCCGGTACTCCGCCGCCCTGACGCCTCCAGCCGGAAGATCGCCAGCCGCTCGGTGATGAAGCGGCGCTCGGCCAGCACTGAGATCGCGAAGCCATGCCTGCGGAACTCCTCGAGGAAGACCGCGGCGCCGCCGAAGCTGGAGAGGACTACGAGCGCCGATCCCGCGGGCTTGAGATGATCGCGAACGCCCGCGGCAAATCGCTCAGGGATGTCATGCGAGCGCCAGGCGCGCTCGCGATCGTTGCACGGCATGCCGCGCAGGAACGGTGGATTGAACAGGATCAGATCGAACCGCTCCCCGGCCACGGGCGCAAACAGATCGCCGTGCCGCACCTCGAGCCGCTGCTCCAGATGATTCAGCATCGCGTTGATGCCGGTGCAGCGCACCGCGGCGGGGTTGATATCGACGGCGACCACACGTTGTGCGTGGCGTGCGGCGAATACGGCGCATACGCCGGATCCCGTTCCCATATCGAGCACTTCCGCGTCAGGCGCAATCAGCCGCGAATCGAGGTGCGCGGCGAGAAATGCGCCGGTTCGCGGCAACTTGGGATTGAACACGCTCGGCGTCACGAGTAGCGGCACCCCGAGCACGCGCTCGATGCGGAAGTCGTCATAACGATGCTTGCCGGTGAGCCGGTACCCAAGGCTCATGGCCTTGCCGATGAGTTTCGTGACCTGCGGCATGCCTGGCGGCCGCAATGGGTCGGCGGGCGAGCGTACCGGCTGCAGCCGTGTCGGACCGAACATCCGCTCACCCGCGCATCAGAAAGTCGGAGGCGGCGCGCTGCTGTGGCTCGCGCCACAGCGAACACACGCACCGTGCACACTCGGGCCGCCCTCCCGAGCGGATGTCGTCGCGCAGCGTGATCATTGAATCTCCATTTAGGATCTGCGCAAGCTCGCCTCGGCCGACATCTTGCGCAGGACCGGGAATGAAGAAGCACGGGCTGACGCGGCCAGTGGCGCCGATCACGGCGGAATAGTCGAATACGTTGCAGCGCACCGGGGGGTATGCGGCCAGGCCGCATACGGCGGCAAAATATTGGTGGACGCGCCGCAACTTGCGTGGGCTGTCTGCGATCAGCCCTGAGCGGAAATCCGCCGCCCGGTCGCGCTCCAGAGAATCGACAAGCTGCTCGAGAACGGGGAGGTCGTCCGGCTGCAGCGCGAGTTGTGAGCTGAAATCGCTCAGCCGGCCGAAGGCATGCGGATTCGCGACGTCCACGGCGACAAATGATACCTGTCGGGCGCCGAGCTCCCGCGCCAGAGTGACGAATTGCGGCAGTTGCCGGTAGTTGGCGCGCTGCACGGTGACCCGCACGCCAAGCGACGCCCCGGCCGCCGCGGCCGCGCGCACGCCTGCACAAACCTTGTTGAAAGCATCAACCCCGCGAATCGCCCGGTAGGTGTCGCGGTCGGTTCCATCCAGCGACACCGTGATCGCATCGAACAGTTCCGCCGCCCGCCGCGCGTGCTTCGCCAGCGACAATCCCGACGTCAGCAACCATAGCCTGAGGCCGTTTGCCCGCAGCAGGTGCGCGATCTCCGCCCATTCTGGGTTGAGCAGCGGTTCGCCGCCCGAGATCAGCGCGACCTGGGTCTTGAGCTCAGCCAGGTCGGGCAGCAGGCGGGCCACCGCTGCAAGGTCCATGTCGGCGCGGCCGTTACGCCAGTAGTCACAGGTCGTGCAGCGTGAATTGCAGCGTTCGCTGAGGTACAGCGTCACCAGCGGCAGGCGCCGTATTTGCGAATTGAGATGAATTGGCTCTGCAGACAACGCACGCCCCCGCTTTGAGCATAGCCACGGCACAGCCCGGGCTGCGACGCACGCCCGAACTATCGGTAAGTCACTGCCTGGAGGCAAGCGGTTCAATTTAGCGGTGGCCAGGGTACCCACCTGCAACACCCGAATTGAACCGGCGGCGCGCCGCCGCTAACTTACGCCGTAGCGATGGTCTTACGGTGGGAGATGTGCATGCGTAAGGGACGGTATGGAGTGCGCCTGCGTACGCTGCGGCGCTGCCTGGGAGCGCTCGCAGCCACGCTGGCCTTGTGCGCCACGGGACCGGCCTGGTCGTTGCCGGCTTTTGCGCGTGAGACGGGATTGCCGTGTGCGGCGTGTCATACGCTGGCGTTCGGTCCGGCACTCACAGCCTACGGGCGCAACTTCAAACTTCACGCCTACGCGCAGGGGACGAAGGAGACCATCCCGCTGTCCGCCGATCTGATCACTTCATTCACGCACACGTCACTGGATCAACCGCCCGCGCCGCGCTACTCGACCAATGACAATTTCGCTCTCGATGATGTAGACGTTTATTTTGCGGGCCGGATCGCCGACAATCTCGGGGCGTTCGCCCAGGTCACCTACGATGGCATCGCGCGGCACACCGCATGGGGCGTTTTCGATGCGCGCTATGCCCGTGATTTCACGCTCGGCGGCACCGACACTCTGCTGGGCGTCACGGTCAACAACTTCCCGACGGTGCAGGATGTGTGGAATTCCACGTATGCCTGGCAGTTTCCGTTTCCCTTCGCGCGCTTGGCCAACGGGCCGTCGGCGTTTCTGCAGATTGACGGCGCGTTTGCCACGCAGACCCTCGGGGCGACGTTCTATACGCTCATTGCCAACACCGTGTATCTCGAGGCGGGCGGCTACCGCAAGCTCTCGGATCGGGTCCAGAGCGACTTCGGGATCCAGAGTCCGTCGGCCGAGCACGCCATAGACGGCACCGCGCCGTACTGGCGGGCCGTGGTGCAGAAAACCGACGGCCCGCATTACGTCTCGGCAGGCATCGTCGGGCTTGCCGCGCACGCGCAGGCGCCGGGGGAACCGGGCACGGACAACTACACCGACTTCGGCTACGACGCCACCTATCAGTTTGCCGATGGCGGTCCGCACACGTTCAATGCCTACGCCAGCTACATCCACGAGCAACAGCGGCTGTTCGGCACCACGGCTCTCGGAGGCTCCTCGACGATCGCCAATCACCTGAATCAGCTGAATGTCACCGGCCAGTACGCCTACCGGCAGACCTATTCGGTCACGCTTTCGTTCTTCGACACCGTGGGCAACTCCAACCCGCTGCTGTATGCGCCGGGAGCGTGGTTTGGCAGTGCGAATGGTAGCCCGGACAGTCGCGGCTACATCACGCAACTGGAATGCGTGCCGTTCGGCAAGTTCGACTCCTTCGGCCATCCCTTGCTGAACGTGCGTTTCGGGCTGCAGTTCACGGCCTATACGCGCTTCAACGGCGGCAACACCAACTACGACGGTGCCGGACACTCGGCGCACGATAACAACACGCTGTTTGCTTTCGTGTGGATCGCGATCTGAACCGGATGCGGGTACGTCTCGGGTACCACGAATTCTGCCGGTGTCCCACGATTTAATCGATTAGGAATCTTAGGCGCCGAGCTCGCGTGCCAGCACTGCGCGCAGCTGCTCGAGGTCATGGATGCGCTGCGCGGCCTTGCGCAACGCCCGCACATCGATCGCAGCCGCCGCGTGCAATGAGCGGTACTCGAGCCGTGCGGCGGTGAGCGCCTCGAGCGTGCCGCGCCAGCGGGCGGCGAGGGTCTGCCGCGCGGCCTGGCTCAGGGCCGCCCGCCAGCGCCCGGCTGTGGTCAGCTGTGGCATGTAATGCACGCGTGGGACATGCGCCGACATTGTGCAGCCGCCGTGTGACACCCCGGGGTCAGTCCGCAGCGCCTGGAAGGCATCCAGCGGGTTCCGCTTGCGCAGGGGAGGGGCCTGCCCGGGCAATTGAAGTGCTGGCAGTGTAAGCCTTGACAATAACAGCCTAGGCAAGTATTATCCTCGCCCTGAATCCACTGATGGGGAGTCCACTCCCCCTAACGACAGATTTCAGGAGCGACGGCCTTGGGCGACATTTACGACAGCGCGAACTACCTGCCGGGCAAGTCAATCGGCGCACTGTTGGGGCGCGTGCGGGTGGCGATGCTCGCGGCGCTCGATGAGGAGCTGGCGGGTGACCGGCGCCTCGCGCCTCTCGAGCTGAGCGCGGCGCAGCTCATCGTAATCGCATCACTGGTCGGCGAGGGGCGCAAGTCCGCGTCCGACCTGTGCAAGGGAATCTCCTACGACGCGGGGGCCATGACCCGCATGCTCGATCGCCTGGAGGGCAAGGGCCTGATCCGCCGCAACCGCAGTCCCGAAGATCGCCGGCTGGTGCATCTCGAGCTAACGGATGAGGGGCGCGCGGCCTATCCCCGTATGCGCGAGCTCTCGATCGCCGTTGCGAACCGCTTTCTGCACGGCTTTACCAAGGCGGAGGCGCGGCAGCTCGAGGGCCTGCTCGCGCGCATGCTGGAGAACGCGCAGGACTCCGACAAGCGCGCCAGCGCCTGAGGCGACCGCGCCTGCCGGTCTCTCACGAATTAGCTCACACAACGGACGAAAGCTTAAGGATCTTGAACGTAAGGATCGCCATGAGCACCGACAACACCAAGGCTCCTGTCATCTCCCGCCGCTGGCGCTGGCTCGCCGGGGTTGGTGGCGGAGTCCTCGCCGTCGCACTCGCCTACAGCCTCTACTGGACGCAGGTGCTGCGCTATCACCAGACCACCGACGACGCCTACGTGAACGGCAACGTCGTGCAGATCACGCCGCAGATCTCCGGCACCGTGGTCGCAATCGGCGCCGACGACACCCAGTTCGTGAAGGCCGGACAGCCGCTCGTGCGCCTCGACCGTGCCGACGCCAAGGTAGCGCTCGATCAGGCCGAGGCGCAGCTCGCGCGCACGGTGCGCGACGTGCGCACCCAGTTCGCCACCAGCGCGCAGCTCGAGGCCGCCGTCGAGGCGAAGCAGACCGAGCTCGGCCGCGCACAAAGCGACCTCGAGCGGCGCACGCGGCTTGGAGCCTCCGGGGCCGTATCCGGCGAGGAGCTGCAGCACGCCCGTGATGCGGTCAAGACCGCTCAGGCGGACCTCGCCGCGTCCCGCCAGCAGCTCGCCGCCAACCGCGCCCGCATCGACGGCACGACGCTCAAGGACCACCCCGAGGTGCGTGATACGGCGGCCGCCGTGCGCAACGCCTACCTCACCTGGGCGCGCACCGAGCTGCCGGCGCCGGTCTCCGGCTTCATCGCCCGGCGCAACGTTCAGCTCGGGCAGCGGGTCGCCCCGGGCACCGCGCTCATGGCGGTCGTGCCGCTCGATCAGGTGTGGGTCGATGCCAACTTCAAGGAGCCGCAGCTCGCACGCATGCGGGTCGGCCAACCGGTCACCCTGAGCGCCGATCTCTACGGCAGCCATGTGGTGTACCACGGCAAGGTCGCAGGCTTTGGCGCCGGCACCGGCGCGGCGTTCTCGCTCCTGCCTGCGCAGAATGCCACCGGCAACTGGATCAAGATCGTGCAGCGCGTGCCGGTACGGGTCGCGCTCGACCCGCGTGAGATCGCGGCGCATCCGCTCCAGATCGGACTCTCCATGCGGGCCGATGTCGATGTCCGCGACGGCAGCGGCGCACGCCTGCCGCAGCTCGCGAGCACCGCCACCCCCTGGTCGACGGATGTGTTCGGCTCGAGCGATGCACAGGCGGATGCCCGCGTCGCCGCGATCATCAGCGCCAACGAGGCCTCCGCGGCGCGCGCGGCCGCGAGCGTGCCTGGGAGGGTTCCGGCGCCGGGGCTCCTCGCCAGCGCTCAGCTCTCGGCCGCGGGCCACCACGCGCTAAAAGCCCCTTAGCGAGCCGCCCTCCAGGGAGCGACTGCCATGCCTGGCGAGAACGCCGACAAGCCCGCTGGCGCTTCGCGGGTGCCGGCCGAGCTGCTGCCGCTCACGGGCTCGAAGCTCGTGATCGGGACGATCGCGCTCTCGCTCGCCACGTTCATGAATGTGCTCGACACTTCGATCGCCAACGTGTCGATTCCGGCGATCGCGGGCGACCTCGGCGTCTCGCCCGATCAGGGCACCTGGGTGATCACTTCCTTCGGCGTTGCGAATGCGATCTCGCTGCCCTTGACCGGCTGGCTGACGCGGCGCTTCGGGCAGGTGAAGCTCTTCACGACCTCGGTGATCCTGTTCGTGATCGCATCCTTCCTGTGTGCCCTCGCGCCGAGCCTCTCGGCGCTCATCGTCTTCCGCGTGCTGCAGGGTGCGGTGGCGGGCCCGATGATTCCGCTCTCGCAGTCGCTGCTGCTCACGAGCTATCCGAAGAACCGAGCCGGCACCGCGCTCGCCATGTGGGCGATGACGACGCTGGTGGCGCCCGTCGCGGGTCCGCTCCTCGGCGGCTGGATCACCGACAACATCTCCTGGCCCTGGATCTTCTACATCAACATTCCGGTGGGCGTGGGCGCGGCGCTGGCCACCTGGGCCATCTACCACAAGCGCGAGACGCCGACGGCGAGGGTGCCGGTCGACACGGTGGGCCTCGCGCTCCTCGTCATCTGGGTCGGCTCGATGCAGATCATGCTCGACCAGGGCAAGGATCTCGACTGGTTCAACTCCCCGGTGATCGTGACGCTCGCGTGCACGGCGGCGGTCGCCTTCGCAGTCTTTCTCGTGTGGGAGCTCACCGAGGAACATCCGATCGTGGATCTTGCGCTCTTCGGGCGACGCAACTTCTGGGTGAGCACACTCGCGCTCCTTTGCGCCTACGGCCTGTTCTTCGGCAATGTGGTGCTCTTGCCCTTGTGGCTGCAGCAGTACATGGGCTACACCGCGACGCTCGCGGGACTCGTGCTGGCGCCGGTGGGGCTGCTGGCACTTGTGCTGACGCCTTTCGTCGGGCGCTACGGCGACCGCGTCGACCCGCGCATCCTGGTGACGATCTCGTTCGGGATCTTTGCGCTCGTGCTCTTCATGCGCGCGCATTTCAACACCGACGCGACGATCATGACGCTCCTTATCCCGACGCTGATCCAGGGAGCGGCCATGGCGGTGTTCTTCATTCCGCTCATGGGGATCACACTCTCGGGGCTGCCGCCCGAGCGCATTCCGGGCGCTTCGGGGCTCTCGAACTTTGCGCGCATCACGGCCGGCTCCTTCGGCACCTCGATCACGACCACACTGTGGGAGCGCCGCGCGAGCCTGCATCACGCTCAGCTGGTGGAGCACCTGACGCCCAATGACCCCGCCGCCGCTCAGGCTTTCGCGAACCTGCATGCGAGCGGGATGGCGAATGACCAGAGCTACGCGCTGCTCAATCGCCTCGTCGACAGCCAGGCGTTCATGCTCTCCGCCGACGACATCTTCTACGTCTCGGGAATCATCTTCATCGCGCTGATCGGGCTCGTGTGGCTCGCGCGTCCGCTGAGAAGCACCGCGGGCGGCGCGGCGGCCTCCGGCGCGCACTGAGGCAGCGCGCTAACGGGCGGCACGCAGCACTTTCGCCGGCACCAGCCACTCGAGCCGCGCGCCCCCGGAGCGCGTGGCGCCGTGGAAGCTGAGAAGCGCCGCGCCCATTTTCCTGAACCTGAACGCCTGAGGTCCCGCGGCACCGGGGAGCGACGCCGCGACCAGCCGCCCGAGCCCCGGCTCATGCCCGACGACGGCGATGCGCGTTTCGGGCATGCGCCTTAAGCTCGCGAGCAGCGCCTCCGGTGACCCGCCCGGGGCGAGCTCGGCGCATTCAACGGCCTTGGGCCAGCCGGCAACGTCGGAGAGGATCGCGGCGGTCTGCTGCGCGCGGATGAGCGGACTGACCAGCACGCGCGCCGGGCGGCGCACGAGATGTTTCATGCCAGCGGCCGCCTTGCGTGCGCGCGCGACTCCCTGCGGGGACAGCGGGCGCTCACCATCGTCCGGCCAGCGCCTGGCATCGCCCTCGAAGGCGATGGCGTGGCGGACGATCAGCAGCTCCAGCGGCAAGCGCTGCGCGATTCAGTGATTAGAGCGGGCGGGCTTCGGCGGCCGGCGATGGGGCGTTGCCGAGGCCGGCAACGGCTCCTGACACCGGCTCGAGAGATTCCGGCGCACGGTGCTCGAACTCCCCGAGCCTCGCGCGCAGCGCTTTCCAACGACGGCCGCGCACCTTGCGCCAGGACTTGGTCACCGTCGAGCGCGCCTCGGTGGTGACGCGGGTGTGATGCTCCGCGAGCCGCCCCATGTGGAAGAGGGTTGCCGGAGGCAGTCCGCAGGCGGGATCGGCCGCGAGCGCGGTGAGGTGATTGCGGGCCATGTGGGCGTCCTGGTACGCGCCGAGCTTGTCCTGCATCCGGCGCAGCGCCTTCAACATCTCATCGGCAGGTTTCCCGTACAGATCCAGGCCGGACTCGAGCGCGTAGCGCAGCTGCTTCGCGCGGCGTCGCACCTTGTGATAGTCGTCCATCGAGGAATTGGCCCGCAGCCGGCGTACCCCTTTGCGCAGGCGGCGGAAGCGACGGCGCACGCGTTGCGGCATGACGCCGGCGACGGTCACCGCGCTCCCTTCGCTATTCGCGGCGGGCGGCGCCTCGGTCGCGGCGGTCAGGGTCTGAATCCAGCGGCGAGTGGGCTCCGAGTCGAGCGCACGCAGCATCCGGGCGCGGACGCGCGCGCGCTCGAGAGTGAGGCGCTCTTTCAGCGGCTCGAGCGCCGCCCGCTCTTCCTCGGTCAGCTCCTCGCAATAGGCGTTGAGACTTGCGAGCTGCACGTCGAGGTCGCGCGTCGCGCCGAGTGAGCGCAGCAGGGATTTCGCGGTCTTGCGGGCTTTTAAGAGCGGCGCAGGCAGATGCTGCTTGAAGAGGCTGAGCGTCGCATCCAGGCGGCGCGCGGTGACGCGCAGCTGGTGAAGCTCCTCGGGATCGTGGCCCAAGCGGGCGCCCGGCTCGTGGGCGAGCCACGCGCCAAGGAGCCGCCGCACCTCCGCGAGTGCGGCCTCACCGACTGCGGTGGAGCCGTCCTCGTTGGCGGGCGGGACAAGTGCGGCAGTGGCGGCTGCGATCTTCGCCTCGTCCGTGACGCGAACAGCGGCAGCCTCGCGCGCGCTGGAGACGATCTTCATCAAAGGACCCAGGCACCTCGTACGGGGATCACGTGAGTGTAACAAAGGCCGCGGCGCAGCAGGGCCATGGGACGGGGCGCCCGACTCCCGAAAAGCCGAAGCCGCGCGATGGTGCCTGCTTGGCCGGAGGCCTTGCAGCGCAGCAGCCGGGAGGCGGAAATTGACGCTCCGGAAGCCACTTACGTATGATTCGCGCCCCCGTGCGGCGGGGCCGGCTAGGGGCGCCTTGAAGTCGTGCCCGTAGCTCAGGCGGATAGAGCATCGGCCTTCTAAGCCGAGGGTCGCAGGTTCGAGTCCTGCCGGGCACGCCAAGCCGCGGCCGGGGTACGGACGGTGGACGTAGCTCAGTTGGTAGAGCCCCGGGTTGTGATCCCGGTTGTCGTGGGTTCGAGTCCCATCGTCCACCCCAAAACTTAGGCGCAGCGGGCAAGAGTCGCGCCTCTTGCCCGCGGTCGACGGAGTGATGTCTGCTGAAATTGCCGTCCAGGCAATTTCAGCCTGTTTAACAAGGGCCGTTAGCTCAGCTGGTAGAGCAGGAGACTCTTAATCTCTTGGTCGTAGGTTCGATCCCTACACGGCCCACCACTCTCTTGGCACGCTCGCGCGGCTCTCCGTTACGTTGAATCGGCTTCCACCCCGGACCGGGGAGGCGTACCGCATCGGCTATAATGCGCAGTGCCCCGACGCGCGGCCAAAGGTATTGATTTGCGTCCAGGTTTGGCCTGGAGAAGCAGCGGCCTAAGGCGAAAGTGGCGGAACTGGTAGACGCGCTGGATTTAGGATCCAGTGGGGAAACCCGTGAGAGTTCGAGTCTCTCCTTTCGCACCAGTCTCCTCCTTACCGTAGGTAAAGCAGCCGGCGCCGGGCTCCACGGGTTTGCGGAGGCTTGAGGATCGACGATGCAAGTTTCGGTATCTGATACGGGGGGGCTCGGCAAGCGCCTCGAAGTGGCCGTCCCGGCGACCGAGGTCGCGAGCGAGGTCGCGCAGCGCTTGAAGCGCCTGTCGCGCACCGCGCGCTTGAAGGGCTTCCGCCCCGGCAAGGCGCCGCTCACGGTCATCACCAAGCAGTTCGGCGACCAGGTACGTGCCGAGGTGGTCAACGATCTCATGCGCAGCTCGTTTGCGCAGGCCGTGAACCAGCAGAACTTGAAGCCCGCGGGCGGCCCGCGCATCGAACCGATCGAGGTGGGGCCGGACACCGACCTGAAATACGCCGCCACTTTCGAGGTGCTGCCCGAGATCCGGGTGAACCCGCCCGATGCGCTGGTCATTGAGCGTCCCGCGGTCGAGATCGCCGAGAGCGATATCGACGCGATGATCGAGAACATGCGGGCGCAGCGCCCGGTGTTCACCGAGGTCGCACGTCCCGCTCGCGATACCGACCGCGTCGTGATCGACTACCAGGCGCGCCTCGACGGTGAGGCCTTCGAGGGGAGCGATTCCACGGACGTCAGCGTGCTCCTGGGTTCTCGCCAGTCGATGCCCGAGCTCGAGGAGGGCCTTAAGGGTGCGAGTGCCGGCGAGCAGCGCACCATCACCGCGGCGTTCCCCGCCAACCATCCGCACAAGACCCTTGCGGGACGCAGCGCCCAGCTAAACCTCTCCATCAAGAGAGTCGAGGAGCAGTCCCTTCCGGCCGTCGACGAGGCGTTCTTCCGTGAGTACGGTGTCGAGCAGGGTGGCCTGGCCGAGATGCGCGCTGAAATTCGCAAGAGCATGGAGAAGGAGCTCTCCGACCTGATCCGCACGCGCATCCGCACCCAGGTGCTGGAAGCGCTCTACCGGGACAACCCGATCGAGCTGCCGCGGGCATTGGTCGAGGAACAGGTACAGGCGATGCAGATCGATGCCGCGCGGCGGCTGGGGGTGCGCGAGGCGAGCCAGATCCCGCCGCGGGACCCGTTCGTCGAGCCGGCGCGCAGGCGCGTGGCGCTCGGACTCCTCCTGAGTCATATCGTCCAGACCCAGGGCTTGAAACTCGACCGGCAGCGCCTCAATGAACGTCTCGATGACTTGGTCGCTTCTTACCCGAATCCCGACGAGGCGCGGCGCGCCTACCAGCAAAATCCCGAGGCCATGCGCCAGATCGAATCTGGAGTGCTCGAGGAGCAGGTGGTCGATTGGGCGCTGCACGCCGCCCGCGTCACCGAGCGGCCGATGAGCTTCAAGGAGCTCACGGGCTTTGGGCCCGGGGCGCAGGGCCAGGAACAGCACGCACAGCAGAGCGAAGTGAGCAGCACATGAACGAACGCGGCCTGAACTTAGTCCCCATCGTCGTCGAGCAGACCGCGCGCGGCGAGCGCGCCTACGACATCTACTCGCGCCTTCTCAAGGAGCGGGTCGTGTTCATCGTCGGGCCGGTGGACGACTACATGGCGAACATCGTCGTCGCGCAGATGCTGTTCCTCGAGTCCGAGAACCCCGAGAAGGACGTCGCCTTGTACATAAACTCCCCCGGCGGCATCGTGAGCTCGGGACTTGCGATTTACGACACCATGCAGTTCATCAAGCCGGACGTCAGCACCATCTGCATCGGCCAGGCCGCCAGCATGGGCGCGGTGCTCCTGGCCGGCGGTACCCGGGGCAAGCGCTACTGCCTGCCGCACGCGCGCGTCATGATCCACCAGCCGGCGGGCGGCTTTCAGGGCCAGGCCGCGGACATGGAGATCCAGGCCAAGGAGATGCTCGAGACGCGCGACCGGCTGAACAAAATCCTCGCCAAGCACACCGGCCAGAGTGTCGAGCGCATCAAGCAGGACACCGACCGGGACCGTTTCATGGACTGGCAGGAGGCGGTCCGCTACGGGCTCATCGACAAGGTTCTGGAGCAGCGCGGCGCGGCCGGCGGGCCGGCGGAGACGGGCAAGGCGGGCTGAGGTGCGGGCTTTCAGCTTCCCGGGCCGCTGCCGCAGGGCGAATTTGTAAAGTAGTGAAACCGGTCATACAAACCGCGCCCATACAGGCAGTTAGCCGTGCGCTGCTGCTTTGCGTCGCGTCCCGGCACCTGCTATAAGAAAATTGCAATGAACCCACCCGAGCCAGGGTTGGCGTGGGACGAGAGGTTTATGAGGCCCGCAGATGAGTGAAGACGCCCGCAACCGTCACGATGACGGCAAGCTCCTGTACTGCTCCTTCTGCGGGAAGAGCCAGCACGAAGTCCGTAAGCTGATCGCCGGCCCCTCGGTGTTCGTGTGCGACGAATGCGTCGAGCTGTGCAACGACATCATCCGTGAGGAGCTCGAGGATCGCGCCGAGCGCGCCCGCGACAAGCTCCCTAAGCCCCACGAAATCAAGAAGGTGCTCGATGAGTACGTGATCGGCCAGGAGCGCGCCAAGAAGGTGCTCTCGGTCGCGGTCTACAACCACTACAAGCGGCTGCAGACGCGCAGCGGGACGGCGCGTACCAAGGACGACGTCGAGATCGCCAAGAGCAACATCCTCCTGATCGGGCCCACGGGCTGCGGCAAGACGCTGCTCGCGGAGACCCTGGCGCGGCTCCTCAACGTGCCGTTCACGATCGCCGATGCCACGACCCTCACCGAGGCGGGCTACGTCGGCGAGGACGTCGAGAACATCATCCAGAAGCTGCTGCAGAAGTGCGATTACGACGTCGAGAAGGCGCAGACCGGCATCGTCTACATCGACGAGATCGACAAGATCTCGCGCAAGTCCGATAACCCCTCGATCACCCGCGACGTATCGGGCGAGGGCGTGCAGCAGGCGCTCTTGAAGCTCATCGAGGGCACCATCGCCTCGGTCCCGCCTCAGGGCGGACGCAAGCACCCGCAGCAGGAGTTCCTGCAGGTCGACACCAGCAACATTCTCTTCATCTGCGGCGGGGCGTTCGCGGGGCTCGAGAAGATCATCCTGAACCGCACCCAGAGGAGCGGTATAGGCTTCACCTCCGAGGTGCGCGATATCAATACCCGCCCGCACGGGGGCGACCTGTTCCACGACGTCGAGCCCGAGGACCTGATCAAGTACGGCCTGATCCCCGAGTTTGTCGGCCGGCTTCCGGTCGTGGCGACGCTCGATGAGCTCGACGAGGGGGCGCTGATCTCGATCCTTACCGAGCCCAAGAACGCCCTCACCAAGCAGTACCGGCGGCTCTTCGAGATGGAAGGCGCCGAGCTAGAGTTCCGCGACGAGGCGCTCAAGGCCGTGGCGCACCGCGCCATGCAGAGAAAGACCGGCGCCCGGGGACTGCGCACCATCCTCGAGACGGTGCTGCTCGACACCATGTACGAGCTTCCCTCGATGCGCAACGTGTCACGGATCGTGATCGACGAGACAGTCATCGACGGGCAGACCAAGCCCTATATCGTCTACGGCTCGGACGAGACCCGCCTCGCGAGCGTCGACGAGCCGCGCCGCGCCTCGGGCTCGAATCATCACTAAGGACCGCCGTACGCTCGGCGCCGGGGCCTTTCGTCCCGGCTCGTGAGCTGCGTCACCCTTGAAACGCGCGGCTTAGGTCCCATTTCCCGCTAAACTACTGGTCATAAGGAGCCGGCCGCTGTCCGCGTGCGATCGGCGGCCGGTCTGCCATCTGCCATCGAGGGCTTGAGCGTGTCCGAACCCACTACCCCTGCGACCCCGAACCCGACCGGCATCGAGAACGTGCCGGTGCTGCCGCTGCGGGACGTCGTCGTCTACCCGCACATGGTGATCCCGCTGTTCGTGGGACGCGAGAAGTCGATCCAGGCGCTCGACGTCGCGATGCGCACCGACAAGCGCATCATGCTGGTGGCGCAGAAGCAGGCCGATATCGACGATCCGAAGGCGGATGATCTCTACCGCATCGCGACCATCGCGACGATCCTCCAACTCCTGAAGCTCCCCGACGGCACGGTGAAGGTGCTGGTCGAAGGCGTCGACCGGGCGCGCATAGAGAAGCTGCACGCCGGAGACTGCTATTCGTGCGATGCGACGCTGCTGCCGGACGATGAGGCCTACGACGAGAAAGAGATGGACGTGATGGCGCGCTCGGTCATCTCGCAGTTCGAGCAGTATGTGAAGCTCAACAAGAAGGTGCCACCCGAGGTGCTTACCGCGCTCGCCGGCATCGAGCAGGCCGGGCGCCTCGCCGACACGGTCGCGGCGCACATGTCCTTGAAGCTCGCCGAGAAGCAGAAGGTGCTCGAGATCCTCGACGTCAGGAAGCGCCTCGAGCACATCCTGGTCGCGATCGAGAGCGAGATGGATGTGCTGCAGATCGAGAAGCGCATCCGCGGGCGCGTCAAGGCGCAGATGGAGAAGAGCCAGCGCGAGTACTACCTCAACGAGCAGATGAAGGCGATCCAGAAAGAGCTCGGTGAGATGGACGAGGGCGGCAACGAGATCACCGAGCTCGAGCAGAAGATCGCCAAGGCCGGCATGCCCAAGGAGGCGCGCGACAAGGCCGCAGGTGAGCTCAACAAGCTCAAGATGATGTCGCCGATGTCGGCCGAAGCCACCGTAGTGCGCAACTACATCGATTGGCTGATCAAGGTTCCGTGGAAGAAGCGCACGCGCATCATCAAGGACATCTCCCGCGCCCAGAAGGTGCTGGATGAGGACCACTTCGGGCTCGAGAAGGTGAAGGAGCGCATCGTCGAGTACCTCGCGGTGCAGCAGCGCGTCGAGAAGCTCAAGGGTCCGATCCTGTGCCTGGTGGGAGCGCCGGGAGTCGGCAAGACCTCGCTCGGGCAGAGCATCGCACGCTCGACCAACCGCAAGTTCGTGCGCATGTCCTTGGGCGGCGTGCGCGATGAGGCCGAGATCCGTGGCCACCGGCGCACCTACATCGGCTCGATGCCGGGCAAGATCGTGCAGAACATGGCCAAGGCGGGCGTGCACAACCCGCTGTTCCTGCTCGATGAAGTCGACAAGATGTCGATGGACTTCCGCGGCGATCCGTCCTCGGCGCTGCTCGAGGTGCTCGACCCCGAGCAGAACTCGACCTTCAACGACCATTACCTCGAGGTCGATCTCGATCTTTCGGAGGTGATGTTCGTGTGCACCGCGAACACCTTGAACATTCCGGCCCCGCTGCTGGATCGAATGGAAGTCATCCGTCTGGCGGGCTACACCGAAGACGAGAAGATGAACATCGCGCGGCGCTACCTCGTGCCGAAGCAGATGAAGAGCAACGGACTCAAGCCCGATGAGCTCAAGGTCTCCGACGGCGCCCTGCTCGACATCGTGCGCTTCTATACGCGCGAGGCGGGCGTGCGCAACCTCGAGCGCGAGATCGCCAAGATCGGCCGCAAGGCCGTCAAGCAGATGCTGCTGCACAAGAAGGACCAGAAGTCGGTTGCCGTCACGCCGCGCAATCTCGATAAGTTCCTCGGCGTGCGCCGCTTCCGCTACGGCAAGGCCGAGGACATGGACCGCGTCGGGCAGGTCACGGGCCTCGCGTGGACCGAAGTGGGGGGCGAGCTCCTCACGATCGAGGCCGCGGTCGTTCCCGGCAAGGGCAAGCTCCAGCACACCGGCCAGCTCGGCGAGGTGATGCAGGAGTCGATCCAGGCCGCCATGACCGTGGTGCGAAGCCGGGCGCAGGTGCTTGGGCTCGAGCCCGAGTTCTACCAGAAACACGACGTACACCTGCACATCCCGGAGGGCGCGACGCCCAAGGACGGCCCGAGCGCAGGTATCGGCATGTGCCTGGCGCTGGTCTCCGCGCTCACCAAGATTCCCGTGCGCTCCGATGTCGCCATGACCGGCGAGATCACGCTGCGCGGCGAGGTGTTGCCGATCGGGGGACTCAAGGAGAAGCTCCTGGCCGCACACCGCGGCGGGATCAAGACCGTGCTCATCCCGGATGAGAACGAGAAGGACCTGGTCGAGATTCCCGACAACATCAAGGGCAACCTCGAGATCAAGCCCGTGAAGTGGATCGACGAGGTGCTTGCACTGTCGCTGACGAAGCAGCCGTTGCCGCAGCAGGCCGCGGATGCTCCGCCGGCCGCGGCCGCGGCGGCTGCCGGCGAGGACAAGCGCGGGCGGCGCAACGGCCGGCGCATCAAGCCGGTAGTGCCGCCGGCGCACTGACGCCCGGCTAGGAGCAGCCGGCGAAAGCCACGCCTTTCGCCGGCGGGAAAGAAGCTGAAGTCCGCCGAAATCGCTTCCTGCGATTTCGGCCAGTTTAAGGTGGGTGCTTAGCTCAGCTGGTAGAGCGTCGCCCTTACAAGGCGAATGTCGGCGGTTCGATCCCGTCAGCACCCACCAATTGAGCCCGTGTTATGGGTTTCCTTTTCTCGCCGAAGCCCAGCTCGACGTCGCTCATTACTGTCACCAATAAAATTCCGACGAAGCCAAAGGCAATGTGACGGAGGTGCCCCAGCCACCCACGACCAGGGTCACGCCATTCGAAAGCAGCGTTGCGGTGTGGTCGGAGCGCCCGGTCACCAGACTGCCCGCTGCGGATGAAGTGTTCGTCGAGGGATCGTAGAGCTCCGCGCTGTTCGTGGGCGAAGGACCTGGGCTGGAGCCCCCTGCCAGCAGAACTTTTCCGCTGGCGAGCAGTGTGGCTGTGTGGGCACGGCGATTGGTGAGCAAACCTCCGCCCGCGGACCATGTGTTGGCGACGGGATTATAGAGCTCCGTGCGGGGCGCAAATCCGTTTTGATCGATGCCGCCTGCTACCAGCACCACGCCGCTTGGCAGCAGAGTTGCGGTATGACCCCAACGGGGGTCAGACAAACTCCCGGTCGCGGTCCAGGTGTCAGCGGTCGGATCGTAAACTTCTCCATCCGTCGCGAGGCCTCCCGGTGGGCTAGCGCCCGTTTGCCCCGCCGCCACAAGGACTTTCCCATTGGCGAGGAGCGTTGCGGTGTGAAACCAACGTACAGCCAGAAGACTTGCCGCCGGTGACCATGTGTTGGCTACCGGGTCGTAGAGTTCCGCGCTGGCCAGCGCATCAGGGAAGTCGCGGCCACCAGCAACCAGAACTTTGCCGTTCGGTAGGAGCGTTGCAGTGTGGTACAGGCGGCCTGTAGGAGAAGAGACCATATCGGCCGCCTGGGTCCACGCATTCGCGACGGGGTCGTAGATCTCCGCGCTGTTCAGGGGTATGGGGCCGCTCCCGCCCGTCACAAGAACCTTGCCATTGGATAACAGCGTTGCGGTGTGGCTTTGGCGCGCGGCCAGGAGGCTGGCTGCGTAAGACCACGTGTCCGTCGCGGGGTCATAAATCTCCACGGTGGCTGTGGCTGAGCCCGAGTTGTCTCGTCCGCCTGCTGCGAGCACCTTGCCGTTGGGGAGCAGTGTTGCTGTGTGGTACACGCGCTCATGAGACAGGGTGGCGGCCGGGGACCAGGCGTTGCTGACAATCGCCAACGATACACTTTCGATCAGCGACCCGATCGCTGCAGAGATGTTCGTCGATCCCAGCGACACGCCAGTTGTCAGGCCCGTCTGGCCACCGACCGTCGCCACCGTCGGCGCGCTCGAGGTCCAATTGGCGAGACTGGTTACATTTGCCGTCGTTCCGTCGGAGTACGTTCCGGTGGCCGTCAGTTGCCGGGTAAGTCCAATACCTGAGCGCGGGGAGCTCGGTGCGATCACGAAAGACTCCAGCACCGCCGCGGTGACAGTCAATGTGGCGCTGCCGGAAACGGAGCCCGACGTAGCTGTAATCGTCGTCGAGCCAACAGCAACGCTTTGAGCAAGTCCGGCGGCATTGAGTGTCGCAACACTGGGTGTACTCGACGTCCAGGTGACACTCCCGGTCAGGTCGGCCGTGCTGGTATCGCTAAATGTTCCCGTCGCCGTGAGCTGTTGCGTCAGGCCCTTCGCGACGCTCGGCGTAGCGGGTGTGACCGCGATAGAGAGCAAGCCGTTAACGAAGGAAACCCGCGCGGTCTTAGTGCCACCGCTCAACAGGTAGACGTTCAGCACGCCGCTCGGAAACGCGCCCGCGCCGGGCGACACGGTCACGACGTCCCCCACATTCACGGCAGCCGCTCCGGTGGATGGGGTTCCGTTGATCGTCAATTGACCCGCGGTTGCGGATATTGAGGTCCCCGCGACCTGATCTACGACGAAGGTCGGGAGTGTAAAGACGGTCGAGGGCGTCGCATCGGGCACCTGGAACTTGAATTTCCCGACCACCCCATCGCCATCCTGGTCCAACCAATCAGTGATATCGGTCGCCGTGAAAGTCACGCCGAGGGAGGAATATTTCTGAGTGAGATTGGCCGCCACGGAGGAAGCATTTACGGCCTTGGCCGCCGAGACCAGAGCGGACTCGGTTGCAGCGACTGTCAGTTGCCCATTGGTGCCGAGGTCACTTTGAAAATTGTCCATCAGGGCAGTTAATGGTCCGGACGCATTTCCGTAGACGAGAAGGCTGGAAATCGCCGCAAGAATATGGTCGCCGTCGGTACCGCCGCCAAGATCGAGGGTGGCGAATGCTCCATAACTACCCGCCGGGATTTTGAGGGCCGTCAGCACCTCTTTCTCGGCTTGGGTTCTGGCTGCTGTGAACGTCAGCTTCGAATTGACGACCAGGTTTTGTATTCGTTGATACTCCAGGGTCGTCAGAAGGTTGACGTTTAGAACCGTGTCCGTCGCAAGGTCGCTGTATCCGTTAAGCGTTATCGGTCCATTCGAAACGGCATTCTGTACCTCGTCGAAGTAGTATCCCGTGGCGTTCACTCCAATGTACTGGCTGCCGAATGTTGAGGTTGGCGAGAACGCTCCGAGATCAGAGGTGATCTGATACGAGTACTGTTTGCCGGTGGGGGAGAGGTTTGCGTCAAGCTCCTGCGCGGTTACGGTCGACCCTTTGATGAGGGGGCCTTTCTGAGCCACACCGCTTTTGGCGGTATATGTCACCGCTGGAGGAGGTGGCGGGCTGCCGCCACCGCCACCACCGCACGAAGCGAGGAGCACGGAAATTGAAACCAGCGCAGTTAGATACGCCAACAGACCCGTGAGCGACCGGAAGCGCCCCGCCGGACACAGGCGCGCTGCGGGCAGAACTAGTAATGGACCGCGCTGTGAAGCGCTTTCGACTAGGAAGGTCATGTGCAGTCCCCTCCTCCGCGTCCGGGCGTTGCACGGGCGCGAAGCGCCTGTTCACGCTCTCGATTCCCGCCCGCACCGCAGTCAAGTGCGCCCTGGACGGGTTGAGCCGAGACCAAAGAATACGCCGGGGCGGCTGGACGCGGTATGGGGTACTGCTTAGGCGGGTATTAGCCGGCCCATGCCAGCCGAGGGAATGTGGGGATCGCGTCCCCGGAGGTGGTGTACGAGTGGTGTGCGGAGCGGCGACCGACGTTGGAAGTGTGGTGAGCCAGGGTCAACGGCAGGTATCGCCTCGACTTCCAACAGGTGAGTCAACGCTGCGCTCAGGCGCAGAGGCGAGATCAGCTGCGACCAGCCCGTCGCAGCGATTCGGTTGCTGACAGATCGCGCTTGGCACCGTGCAATGGCGTGCGCGTCGCACGCAGTGCTTCCGCAATCGCTTCGGCGCGCGCCCAATCGTCGGGATCGTCGATATCGACGCATTCGCTCCAGCGCAACGTATACGGAAGAGACGCACTCGAGAAGATTGGAATGCCCGCTCTTACGGCGGCTCGTCTAGCCCAATAGAACTGGCCGACATCAAAATAGTGCGGCTCGAGATCCTGCGTGCGACTGTCCGCATGTTCTGGACTGACCGGCGCTACCTGGCCCAGACGATCGACACGCAGAGCTCTCTGAATGGGGTGGTTGTACTGGCAAACCGAGAAGCAGTATGCGTGCTCTGGCGATCTGCCGAGTCGGTGAAATGCCTCGATCAAATGCCCTTCCGTGAGCAGCACGGCCGTAGGGTATATACAGCACGCAAACGCGATTTCACCGCTCGCTCCCGCTTCGAGAGTATCAAGAGCATGTCGAAAAACCGGGAATGTGCCGCAGTAGTCGCCGGCGAGGTCCGCTGCGCGCAAGAATGGAACATCTGCTCCGAGGGAAGTGGCGACGGCGGCGATCTCGGGACAATCCGTCGAGACGACTATGCGATTGAAGAGTCGACTATGGCGCGCGGCCTCAATAGAGTAAGAGATTGCCGGCTTGCCAAGGAAATTCCGGATGTTCTTACCTGGTATGCGCTTGGAACCACCGCGGGCCGGAATCACCGCGACGCACAGCCCGTTTTTCTCGGTACGCCTCACGTTCCCTACCGGCTCCGTTCACATACAAGTGCTGAGCCTCGCTACCGCGGAGCTCTAGCTCCTTAAGTGCTTTTCAAGAACGGACGTACGCTACATTAGTTGACGTGCGAGCAGTACCGGCACGTTGTAACATTTTGTCGGGTGCCGGCCTTGAGCAGCTGGCGCGCTCAAGTCGTGGAGTATCCGGTCTGGGGGGATTATGCCGTTTGCCATCAGCGCGGTGCTGTTCGTCTTCTGGATGGCGATCGCGTACCGTGAGTACGAGCGAGGCGATCTGCTGCTCGCCGGCGTGTTTGCGATGGTCGGTATCGTGCTGACCGTATACCGCCTGCGCCTCTGGCAGGCGAAGCAGACCGAAAAGGCGAACGACAAGTCGCCTCTGTGACCAAGTGGGGGCGCGAGTCTAACCGAAGCGCACCGCGAGCATCGACACCGAGCCGCCGTCGATTCCTTCCGCCGGAAATGTAACCAACTCTTCAGGGAAGCTCGCGCCGAGTACGTAGAGCAGCGGCAGATAGTGCTCGGGCGTCGGCACCGACAGCAGGGCATCGTTCCCTAAGGCCGCGTAGTCGATGAGCGCCGCATGGTCGCCCGAGGCGAGTCGCTCGCGCACCGTGGTCTCAAAGCGCAGCGCCCAGTCGTAGGGCTTCGCCGGATGTCCGCCCCAGGCGTAGGTGTGGAGGTTGTGCACCACGTCGCCGCTGCCGACGATCAGTACCCCTTCATCGCGCAGCGGGCGCAGGCGCTTGCCGAGCTCGTGGTGGAACGAGGCGGGGCGGGTCTCGTCGATGCTGAGTTGCACGACCGGGACATCCGCCTCCGGAAACACGTGGCGCAGCACCGACCAGGTGCCGTGATCGAGTCCCCACGAATAATCGCTCGCGACCGGCAGCGGGGCGAGGAGCTCACGCACGCGGGCCGCGAGCGCCGGGTCACCGGGAGCGGGATACCGCACCGCGAAGAGCTCGCGCGGGAAGCCGCCGAAGTCGTGGATGGTGCGCGGCGCGGGCATCGCCGTGACGGCGCTGCCCGCGATGTACCAGTGCGCGGAGACTGCGAGCACCGCGCGTGGGCGTGGTACGAGGGTGGCGCCGAGCACACCCCAGGCGCGCGTCCAGGAATTCTCGCGCAGCGCGTTCATCGGATTGCCGTGTCCGAGAAAAAGCGCCGGGAGTCGCGCGCTCATGGCTTCTACGCTGCGGGCTTCGGCTGCGCCAACAGCGGCACGGCCGACTGGTAGAGCTTAGAGCGCAGCGCGTAGCGCTCAGCGGCGCGCGTGACGTAGCGGACCGCGATCTCGACACCTCCGCCTCCGGGAGCTGGACGGACGGCGATGCCCGGCTGCGCGGTGAAGGCGGGCTTGCGCCCGCGTGCGGCGCGCTGCCACTCGGCCTCCGCCTGACGGGTGCTCTCCGCGGTGGCCTCGGTCACCTCCTTCTGGATCGCAGCCGCGATTGCGTGCGCATCGCGGTCGTAAGGCACCATGAGGAGCAGCTCATCCCACAGCCATTGACCTGTGGTCGAGAAGTTAAAGTAGTGGCCCTCGATCGAGAAGGCGTTGGTGAAGGTCACGCGCCGCCCGGTGGGGTGCCCGGCGTCCGCCCAGTTGCCGGTCTCGAGGAGCACGGTATGAAAGATGCCGAGCTCGACCACCTCACCGCTCACGCCGTTGATCTCGACCCAGTCCCCGACCCGCATCCCGTGCTTGCCCATGAGGACGAACCAGCCGAGGAATCCGATGATGAAGTCCTTGAGCGCCACGGTAAGTCCTGCACCCGCGAGCCCGATCATCGTGCCGAGCTGCCCCGGAAGTCCGATCAGCACGAGGACGATCACCACGATGCCGACGAGCTGGCACGAGACCCCGACCACGCTCCTGAGCGTCGCGACCTGGCGGCGATCGATGGGGGTGCGCCCCAGGAGTCTTTCCAGCCAGCGGTCGATGAAGAGGAGCAGCATGAGCGCTCCGAGCACGATGGCGACGTCGGCGAGGCACGCGTGCAGGAGTGCGCTCGCCTGGCCTGCGACCACCTTGCCCCACTGACCGTAGGTCTCGGCAAGTCGCTTGCGCGCCGCGATCCGCTGTGCGCGGAGGGTGAGGCGGCTCTGCTCCGCGGCGATCTCGCGCGTGGCGGCCGCGAGCGCACTGCCCGAAGCGCTCGGCGCGGCATCGGGAGTACCCGCGCCCGGCGTGGCGCCGCCCGCACTGGCGCCCGTTGCAGCATGTGTTGCGCCGATGCTCGTAATGCCGCCGGTCGGTGGAACGGGGCTCGCGGTCCGCGCCTGCGCCTTGCGCGCCGCAAGATCGGTGGCGATCTGCAGGTTCCCGGTTTCGAGCTCCGCCGCGCTCTCGGCCGCATGCGCCTGGGCCCTGCTGAGCCAGCGCTCCTTGCGGCGCTGCGCTGTCCATTCACGCACCTTGCCCACGAGGCCCTTGAGACTCCCGAGCGGGTTGGCCTCGGGAGCGGGCGCCGCCAAGCGGCGCTGCGCAGCCGCCTCGTGCTCCTGCTGCATCTTCTGGATGCGCTGGTGCTCGTTGCCGCCGGCTCGCATCAGATCGTCGTTGGCCTGCGTGACCTCGTCCTGGTCGAGCTCCTGCTGCGCCTGTGCGAGATCGAGTTGATCCTGGATGGAGGGCTTCGCGGCATCGGGGGCTTTGGCGAGCGCCTCGGTGAGATGCTTGACCCGCTCGCTGTCGCTCGCTAGCTGACGCTGCGCCTTGGCGAGTTGATCCTGGATCTCGAGCGCTGCGGGACCCAAGACCGGTGGATGCGCTTCGACATGACGCAGCGCCCCGGCGAAGGCGAGGTCGAGCTCGTGATCGGCGAGCTGCACGGCGGTCTGCGCGAGCGGCACCTCCTCGGGCGTCGTCGCGAGCCTTGCCAGGCGCTGCGCAGTGAGGAGCGTACTCTCATCGATTACGGGCACGGTGCCGGACGGGGCACTCTCGGACTGGTGAGTGGCGCCCAGTGCCCCCACCGGCATCGAGGATGGCGCCGGGCGGGTAGCCCACAGTCCGTAGCCGGTGACGGCGAGGAGAACGAGGAGCAGGGCGGCGAGGGTTTTCTGCAATGAACTCATCGGGCGCTCGTCGCAGGACGGGCCCCTATGATGCCACGACGCGCGCAGCGCCCCCCGCGCCGCCCGAGGGGCGCGAACGCTAACCCGCGGCGCGCACCGGCTCCACCGCAGAGCGCTCCACTCCCAACCCCTCGTCGAGCCATCCGGTCATCCCACCGATCATGAGCTTCACCGGGCGCCCGAGCTGCGCCAGGCGCAGCGCGGCGCGCTGCGCGCCGTTGCAGTGTGGGCCATCGCAATAGGCGACGAACACAGTGCCGGCGGGATATTGAGCGAGACGCGACTCAATGATCTTCCGGTGCGGCAAGTGCACCGCGCCCGGCACGTGACCACGGGCGTAGCTATCGGCCGAGCGCACGTCGAGCAGCACGAAGTCGGGCCCTTGGGCGAGCGCCTCGTGCACATCCCAGCAGTCGGTCTCGAAGGCGAAGGAGGCGGCAAAATGACGCACGGCGTCGGCGCTCGCGGCGCACGCGACCTGAGTGACAAGGCTTGGCATGAGTGCTCCGAGGGGTGACCAAAGCGACGGGAGCATTGTGCGGCGACCGGCCCGAATTCGGCACTGGCGCAAACGACGACATACGTTAAGATCACGCCATGAGCCACCGGGTCGTCGCGCTCGCCTACGATAACCTCTGCACCTTCGAGTTCGGCTGCACGGTAGAGGTCTTCGCCCTGCCGCGGCCGGAGCTCACGGTGCCCTGGTACGAGTTCGCCGTGTGCGCCGCGGAGCGCGGTCCGATCCGCGCGCAGGGCGGCGTCGAGCTCTCAGTGACGCACGGCCTCAAGCTCTTAGACCACGCCGACACCATCGTCCTGCCGGGATGGCGCTCGGTCGAGGAGCAGCCGTCGCCCAAGCTCCTCGAACGTCTCACACGGGCGTACCGGCGCGGGGCGCGCCTCTGCTCGATCTGCTCGGGCGTGTTCGTGCTGGCGGCGGCCGGGGTGCTCGACGGCAAGCGCGCCACGACCCACTGGAAGTACGCGCAAGCGCTCGCGGCGCGCTACCCGCGCATCCGCGTAGAGCCAAATGCGCTGTACGTCGATGAGGGGCAGGTGATCACCTCGGCCGGCTCCGCGGCCGGGCTCGACATGCTGCTGCACCTGGTGCGCCGGGACTTCGGCGCGCGGATTGCCAACCATGTGGCACAGCGCCTCGTAATCGCCCCGCACCGCGAGGGCGGCCAGGCGCAGTTCGTTCCGCGGCCGGTGGCGAGTGACGAGCGCGGGCGCCTCGCGCGGCTGCTCGACTTCATCCGCGCGCATCCCAATGCGCGGCACACGCTCAAGTCACTCGCGACGCGCGCCGCGATGAGCACCCGAACGCTACAGCGAGAGTTCCGCGCCGCGACTGGACAGGCGCCCTATGAATGGATCGTGCGTGAGCGCATCGAGCGCGCCCGGGAGCTCCTCGAGAGCACCGCTCTTGCGCAGGAGACGATCGCCGAGCGCGTCGGGATGGGGAGCGCGGAGTCGTTGCGCCATCACTTCCGGCGCCGCATGGGAACGACGCCGGCGCGTTACCGGGCGCGCTTCGCCCGCCGCGAGGCGCGTCCCGAACGGTCACGCGCCGCTCAATTGGAGACGTAGGCGACCCACGGCCCCTGGACGCCCGCGGCCGTCGTGTTCTCGATGGCCGTAAATACGTTACGGCTGTAGAAGTACGGGAGACCAAAGTCGAACGTCTGCGACTGCATTGCCCCGATCGGCCCGGCGAGCTGCGGGAATGCGGTCGCCATGGGGTTCGCCTGGACCGTCGCGGTCGCGTCCGCGATGGTGAAGTTCGCGGCGAGCTGAGTGTTGCTCTGCGTCGTGATGGTGGTGGAGATGTTCGCGGCCGTGCAGAAAAAGCCCGCGCCCGCCGTTCCCTGCGCACAGACGCTCAAGGCACTGTCGGAGAAGTAGAACGCGTTCGAGCCGCTGTCGAGGGCGCTCAGCGGGTAGGCGGTGCCGCCGAAAGTCACGTTGAGGGTGCCGCTCCCGGGATCGGTGGCGAGAATGGTGGCGCTGCCGAGGGCGTTGTTGCTTTGCGTGCCGATGCCGAAGACCAGCGCACCCGTGGCAGTCGCCGCGCCGCCGGCCGCGACGCCCGGCAACTCGATGATGATGCCGTTGTTGTCCGCCGCGAAGGATGCGACCGGGTTCGACACCTGAAGATTGACCGGCTCCATGATGCCGGTGCAGGTCGCGCCGTTGGTCGGGCATCCATAATAGGTCCCGGCAATCACGCCGGTGGCGCAGGCGCTGCCGCAATCCTGCTGAAAGACGCCGACGCCGATCAAGCCGTTGGCGCCGAAGGTGGCGACGGTGTCCTCCTCCGGTCCGGCACTCGAGCAGTTTGACGGAATCTGCGTGAATGAGGGATCGCCGATCACGTGGATCGGAATGCCGCTCGCCTTCTCGCTCGAGATCATGACATCGGCGGACACGACCGGCCCCCAGCTGAAGCCGTCCGCGAACTGCGCGCATTCGACGACCGGAGTCGTCGTGCCTCCGAGCAGCTGCGGCGGCAGCGCCGAGAGCAGTGCCGGGTTCAGGACCGAGGCGACGAGGCGCAACCCCGTTGAGCCCGTGTCGACCTCGATGCCGCTGATGGTCTGACAGTTGTTAGTGGCCGGCGCACAGACGGTGATGGTGATGAACGGAATGTTGACGAAAGTCGGCCCCGCAGGTCCGACTTCGACCGTGAGCGTCGTGACGTTGGGGCCGGGGCCCGCGATTCCGCCGCCGCCGCCACCTCCACCGCCCCCGCCGCTGGCGTTGTAACCGCCGCCCCCGCCGCAGGCGGCCAGGACGAGCAGCGAGCTCAGTGCAAAGGCAAGGTACTTGCGCATTGGGTACTCCAGCGGCGCGTCAGCGAATGTCAGCGACGGAAAAGCTCGCCGGCAGCAGCGCCGGATCCCACGCCCTGCCGTAGAAAGCCCGCATCCGACCGTTCGACTCGACGACGAGTCCCGGCTGCTCGATCTTGAGGTGCCGGTGGCTGCCCACGTGCGGCGCGGAGGCGGCCTGCGCGAAGCTTGCGTAGTAGGCTCCGAGCATCTGGCGCAGGTCGGGGATCACCGGCCCATGCCAGCTCACCGCAAACACCTTGCCGTCGGCCAGATACTCGCGGACGTGGACGCCTGAGGCGGTCGTGAGCTCATGGACCCCGTAGCCGTGCACCGCGCTGAAGCCCGTGAGCGCCCCCTTGAGCGACACGCGGTCCGCTTCGACGGAGGAGACATCGCCCCCGAGCGCAGCCATCGCGGGCGAGGCTGAGAGAAGTAAGGCTGTCCCCAGGGCGGCCAGCAATGAAGCAGTGTTGAATGACTTCACGGCGACGTCCTCAATCGATGTTGGGTCCGATTGTGCCCACACGCGGCGCAGGGCGCCCCCTGTCGGGGCCTGGCGACGCGCAAACCGTACCCCCCGGGAGGCTCGGCCCGCCCGTGCATAGCGCGCGGAACCGGGATTGGTTGACCGTTCGGGGGGCGAAGGGTTCAGGCGGGTGTCAAGGCTCCGTTCCGCGAAACCGCTTGTGGCCGGATTCCTCAATCCGCTAGGATTCGCCCCCCAAATTCGGAGCGGTAGTTCAGCTGGTTAGAATACCGGCCTGTCACGCCGGGGGTCGCGGGTTCGAGTCCCGTCCGCTCCGCCACCCGATCCTTACGAGAGCCAGCCAGTCCACACATGCTTCAGAGTATCGGCGATCGCCTCAAGAGCCATAGATGGCTCGCGTACCTGGTACTCGGCCCCCTGGTGCTGATCTTTGCGGCCTGGGGCGCCTACGGCATCGTGAACCTGAACGCCGGGGTCACGAACTACGCCGCCGAGGCGGCCGGCAGCAAGATTACCATCGAGGAAGCCCGCAATGCCTGGCTGCGCGAGCAGACCCAGTGGCAGCAGCGCTTAGGGGGCGCGGAGCTTCCGGCGGAGCTGCGCGCGCGGATCCAGGACCAGGTGCTCGAGGGCATGATCCGCAGCGCGCTCCTTGCCAAGCGCACCCATGATCTCGGCTACCGGGTCGGCCACGATGAGCTGATCGCGGCGGTCCACGGCGAGCCTGCCTTCCAGATCGCAGGTCAGTACTCGCCCGAAGCCGCACGGGACGCGCTGGCACGCGCCGGGATGACGCCGGCGGCGTTCCAGGAGGAGCTGCGCAGGGAGCTGCAGCGCTCGCAGCTCGAGAATGCGGTCCGCGCTTCGGATTTCCTCACCCCCACGGAATTCACGCACGTCAGGGAGCTCGAGGACCAGGAGCGCGAGGTGCGCTACCTCGTGCTGCCCGCGGACAAGTTCCCGGGCGCACCCGCCGACGATGCTGCGGTTGCGGTCTACTACAAGGCCCACGAGGTGCAGTACCTCACGCCCGAGTCCGCGCGCATTCAGTACGGCGAGCTGCGTCTCGATGCGCTCGAAGCCCAGGTGACGTTGAGCGACGCCGACCTTCACGCGCAGTACGAGAAGGAGCGGAGCCGGCTCACGGTTCCCGAGAAGCGCCACGCGCGGCACATTCTCATCTCCGGCCAGGACGACGCCGCGGCTCTCAAGGAGGCGCAGGACGTGCTGGCGCAGGCCAAGGCCGGCAAGGATTTCGGCGAGCTCGCCAAGCAGTATTCCAAGGATCCCGGGTCCGCGCGTAACGGCGGCGACCTGGGTTGGGCGGATAAGAGCACCTTCGTCGCGCCCTTTGCCGATGCGCTCTTCGGCATGCAGCGCGGGGAGATCCGTGGACCGGTGAAGACGCAGTTCGGCTATCACATCATCCGGCTGGAAGAGATTCAGTCCGGTAAGGGCAAATCCTTCGATGAGGCGCGCGCGCAGCTCGAGTCAGAGCTGCGCCGCAACCGCGCCACCGACCGCTTCGGGGAGATCCAGGAGCAGCTGCACACCAGGCTCTCGGAACCCAATGCAGATCTCAGCGCGCTCGCGCAGGAGTTCAAGCTCCAGTCGGGCGATATCGCGCAGTATCTGAAGGGTGCGGGCGCCGCGCCCTTAGGCGCCACCCCGCAGCTTCAGGACCTCCTCTTCGGCGATCCGCCGCTTGCCGCGGGGCGCCTGGGCGGTCCGGTGCTGCTCGGGAACAATGCGCTCGTCATCGTGAAAGTGCTCGAGCACACAAAGCCCGCGCCGAAGCCCCTCGCCGAGGTGCGCGCCGAGATCGTGGCCGCGATCGCGAAGCAACGCAGCACTGAGGCTGCGTTGAAGGCGGCCGAGGGCGCGCGGCTGCGCCTTACGAGCGGGACATCGTTCGACGCCGTGGCTCAGTCCCTGGGGCTCGCCGCGGAAGCCGCCCACTTCGTAGGCCGCAACGATCCCTCGATTCCGGCACCGATCCGCACGGCGGTCTTTGCCGCGCCGCGGCCGGCCAAGGGCCCGGTCTACCGTGCCCTCGCGATGACCGACGGTGGAGCTGCCCTCGTCGCCATCACGGCTGTGCGCACCGCCGCGGCGGCGCCGAGCCCGCAGCAGCAGGCCGACCGCATGCTGCAGGAAGCCGGGCGCGAAGGCGTAGGCGACGTGCTGGCGTATGTCGGCGAGATGCGGCGCACCGCCGATGTGCGCAAGAACCCGAAGGCCTTCGACTAACGCGCCGCTTTCCCTCGGCGCGCTGCCGCGCGCCGTTCCCTCAGCCCTCGGCTTCGAGCGGGAAACTCATGCCGACGGTGCTGAAGCCGCTGTCGACGTAGAGGATCTCCCCGGTGATGCCGGCGGCGAGGTCCGAGCAGAGGAACGCGGCGGTGTTCCCCACGTCCTCGAGCGTGACGTTACGGCGGAGCGGGGCGATCTCGGCCACCCGGGCGAGCATCTTGCGAAAGCCCGGAATGCCGGCGGCGGCGAGTGTCTTGATGGGACCTGCGGAGATGCCGTTGACGCGGATGCCGAGCGGGCCTAAGTCCGCCGCCAGGAAGCGCACGTTGGCCTCGAGGCTTGCCTTGGCCAATCCCATGACGTTGTAGCCGGGGATCGAGCGCATCGCGCCGAGGTAGGTGAGCGTCAGCAGCGCGCCGGCGCGGCCGGTCATCAGCGGCTGGGCGCCGCGGGCCAGCGCCGTCAGGCTGTAACTCGATACATCGTGCGCGACGCGAAAGCCCTCGCGGCTGGTCGCGGCGACGAAGGTGCCCGTCAGCGCCTCACGCGGCGCGAAAGCCACCGCATGCACGACGATGTCGAGCGCACCCCACTCGCGCTTCACGAGCTCGAATGCGGCATCGATCTGTCCGTCGACTGTCACGTCGAGTGGCATCGTGAGGCGCGAGCCGAGAGAGGCGGCGAGCGGCTCGACCCGCTCCTTCATCTTGTCGTTCACGTAGGAGAAGGCGAGCTCGGCACCTTCGCGGTGCATGGCCTGCGCGATGCCCCAGGCGATCGAGCGATCGGTCGCGACGCCGACGATGAAGGCGCGCTTGCCGGCGAGAAATCCCATGTTGAGTCCTCCCGGCTAAGATTATGCCGGAAGTTGCGCGCGCCCGAACCTAAGCCAGGGCGGGGCCTCGATCAGCTGTGCCGCACCACGTGAATGCGCAGCTTCTGTCCTGCGTGAATGTGAGTCTGGGGGCTTAAGCCGTTCCACGCAAGAATCTGCGGCACGCTGCACTGGAAGAGCTGGGCGATCCCGGCCACGGTGTCGCCGCTGCGCACGGTGTAGACCACATGCCGATGCGCGCGCGAGTGATGCGAGGAGCGTCCCGATGAGCTCGACACTTGGATCTTCTGCCCGGCCCGCAGCGGATCCCCCGGCTGCATGCCGTTCAGCACGGCGAGGGTGTTGACGTCCATGCGATTGCGGCGCGCGATGGAGTAGAGAGTATCCCCGCGTCGCACGACGAAAACATGCGGGCGGTGGCCGCGGACGCGCCCATCGACACGCGCTGCCGCGAGCACCACTTTCGCCGGCAGCTCCGAGTCCGCAGGCACCCGCAGCTCATCGCCCACCGTGAGGCGCCCTTCGGGGAGGTCGTTGAGCTCGCGAATGACGTTCGCCGTGGTGTGGAAGTGCTGCGCGACGGACGCTACGGAATCGCCGCGCTTCACCGTGTACTGAGTCACGCCGAGCAGCTGGTCGGCCGAGAGCTGCGCGATGTTCTGGGTGAAGACCTCCGCCGCGTCCACCGGCAGGAGCAGGTAGTAAGGCCCGACCGGGTCGGTGGCCCAGCGATGAAACGCGGGGTTGAGCTCGTAGAGCTCATCGGGCGTGATGCCGGCGATCTCGGCGGCGACCTTGAGGCTCACCTGGCCACTGGTCGCGACGCGTGCGAAGTAGGGCTGGTTCGCGACCGGTGTGATCTCGAGGCCGTAGGCGCCGGGGTCGAGCACCAGGCGCCTCATGGCGAGGAGCTTTGGCACGTAGGCGCGCGTCTCGCGCGGCAGCCGCAGGCTCCAGAAGTCGATCGGGCGGCCGGCGGCGCGGTTGATCGCCACCGAGCGTTCGATGATGAGCTCGCCGCAGTTGTAGGCGGCGATCGCGAGCAGCCAGTCGCCGTTGAACTCATCGTGCAGCGATTGCAGGTAATCGAGCGCAGCGCGGGTCGATTCCACGATGTCGCGCCGCCCGTCGTACCACCAGTCCTGCCGCAGGCCGTAGCGCGATCCGGTTCCCGGTATGAACTGCCACAGGCCCGACGCGCTCGCCCGTGAGAACGCGTACGGCTCGAAAGCGCTCTCGACGACCGGCAGCAGCGCGAGCTCGAGCGGCATGCCGCGCGCCTCGAGCTCGGTCACGATGTGGTAGAGATAAAGATCCGCTCGCCCGAAGGCCCGCTGCAGGTAGTCGGGATTATTCGCGTACCAGCGCAGCTGCTGGTCGATGGCGCGGTGATCGCTCCCGTCGTCGAGCCTGAAGCCCGCGCGCATGCGCTCAAAGAGGTCGGCGTACTTACCCGGTGAGGCGGCGGGCGTCTCGGGCGCGGCCGCCTCGGCAGCCGCCGGCGCTACGTCGGACCCAGCCTCGGGCGCGGCCTCAGTCGAGGCGGGAGCGCCAATGGCAGCGACCGCGGGAGCTGCAGGTGGGGGAGCTTCCGTCGCAAGAGTCGCCGCGGGCGGCGGAGAGGAGATCTGCGCGGTTGAGGTGGTCGCAGGAGCGTCTGCGGGGGCGGCGACGGGCGGGATCGCCAGGGGCTGCGCAGGCGTCTCTGCGGGCACTGGCGCTGGGATGACGGGCGCCTGCACCGCAGCGACAACAGGCCGTTGAGCAGGGCCGTGGGCGCACGCTGAAACCGCAATCAGCGCGACGCAGAAAAGTGCGTCGCGGGCTCGTCTCATCGCAGCGGTGGTCAAAGTTCCGTACCCTGGGTAGCCGTGCTAAGTTCCCCAGCGCCCTGGTCCCTGGGCGCGGGTCCTTGTAATTGAGACGCTACTGGTTCAGGACCCGGAATTTAACCGGGAAGTTCACATATTTACCAGCTTTTCTATCGTGCCAGTTCGCACTTCAAGCATTGCTGAGCGGGACGCGGCGCTTGCCACCTGGTGGGGTACCCCGATCGGTCGTTCGCTCCTTGCGGTGGAATCTGAGCTCCTGGGTGAGGCCATGGAGGATGTCTTCGGGTGGGAGCTGCTGCAGATCGGGGCCTGGGGCAGTACGCGGGAGCTTCTCGCCCGGGGCCGAACGCGCCGCCAGAGCCTCATTGCCGCGCCCGGCTTTCCACCGGGCGCGGACATCATCGCACGCCCCGCACACCTGCCCGTGACGAGTGATTCGATCGATGCGGCGCTGCTCCCGCACACGCTGGAATTTGCCCCCGACCCTTACGCGATCCTGCGCGAGGTGGATCGGGTGCTGGTGGGCGAGGGGCAGCTGCTGATCCTCGGGTTCCGGCCCTGGAGCCTGTGGGGTCTGCGTGCGCGCACGAGCCGCAGCGGATTTCCGCCCGGGATGCGCCGGGTGCTGTCCGGGAACCTGGTGCGCGAGTGGCTGGTGCTGCTTGGCTACGAGGTGGTCGCCGCGACGCGCTACCTGTACCTGAGTCCCTGGAGCCGCGGGCTCTCTCCGGGCGAAGGCACCGGACGTCTGCTGCGCCCCGGCCTTACCTACCCGCTGCCGGCGGGCGCGTATCTCCTCAAGGCGCGCAAGCGCGTCTACACGGTGACGCCGATCCGTCCGCGCTTGCGCGAGCAGCGGCCCGCGGTGCTCGGCGGGCTCGTCAAGCCCACGACGCGCTCAGGGCTCTAGCGAACGAACACGCGGTTCAAGGTGACAGCTGCACGAACAAAAGGTGTGGTGGAGATCTACACCGACGGTGCGTGCCGCGGCAATCCCGGCGCCGGCGGCTGGGCGGCGCTTCTTCGGCGCGGCACCCACGAGAAAGAGATCCGGGGCGCAGAGCCCCATACCACCAACAACCGCATGGAGCTCACCGCCGTGATCCGCGCGCTGGAAGCACTCAAGCGTCCGGTCGAGGTGCGGGTTTACACCGATTCGGAATATGTCCGGCGCGGCGTCACCGAGTGGCTCGCCGCGTGGAAGGCGCGCGGCTGGCGCACCGCCGACCGCAAGCCCGTGAAGAATCAGGATCTGTGGGAGCGGCTCGATGAGCTCATCACTCCCCACCGCATCGAGTGGCAATGGGTGCCGGGACACGCGGGCGTCGAGGGCAACGAGCGTGTCGACCGCCTCGCCAATGAGGCGATCGACACCTTAGAGCGATCGGCCTTGCGGTAGACTCGCGCTCCATGCGACAGATCGTCCTCGACACCGAGACGACGGGACTTGAACCGGAGCTCGGTCACCGGGTCATCGAGATCGGCTGCGTCGAGCTCGTGAACCGCCGCGCGACCGGTCGCACCTTCCATCGGTACTTGAATCCCGAGCGCGAGATCGACGACGCCGCACTCGCGGTGCACGGCATCTCGCGCATCGATCTCGACGGTCAGCCGCGCTTTGCGGAGGTTCGCGAGGAGCTACTGGCCTTCCTTGCCGATGCCGAGCTCGTGATCCACAACGCCGAGTTCGACGTGGCGTTCCTCGATGCGGAGCTCGCGCGGGTGCCGGGCGAAGCTCGCCGCGTCGCGGCCGTCTGTCAGGTGCTCGACACGCTCGTGCTCGCGCGCGAGATGCATCCCGGGCAGCGCAACAGCCTCGACGCATTGTGCAAGCGCTACGAGGTGGACAACTCGCACCGTGAGCTCCACGGCGCACTGCTCGATGCGCGCATTCTCGCTGACGTTTATCTTGCGATGACCGGCGGCCAGGGCGCGCTCGCACTCGCGGAGGCCGTTGGCGAGATGCGCGCGGTGGATGGTGTGCGTCCGGCGCGGGTGCTGGTGCGCACGGAGATCACTCTCCTCGTGGTGCCGGCCACGGACGAGGAAGCACAGGCTCACGAGAGCATGCTCGCCCTCATCGCGCGCGCGAGCGGCGGACGGTGCGTGTGGCCCGCGGCCGATGCCGCGCTGCGCGCCGCAGGGGCGCAGCGCTCGAGCGCCTGACGCGCGCATCCCGATTGATGCGACTGTCACTGACTAAAAGGACGACATGCTGAATTTGCGCAATTGCCGTATCGCCGTGGTGGGCCTCGGATACGTTGGGCTGCCGCTCGCGGTCGAGTTCGGCAAGCGCTTCGACACCTTAGGCTTCGACGTCAAACCCGAGCGCGTGGCACAGCTGCGTGGCGGCCGCGATACGACGCTCGAGGTGACCTCCGAGGAGCTCAAGAGCGCGCAACGCCTGAGCTTTACGACGGACCTCGCGGACCTGAAGCGCTGCCGGGTGTTCATCGTGACCGTGCCGACGCCGATCGATGGATACAAGCGGCCGGACCTGACGCCGCTCGTGCGCGCCAGCGAAACGGTCGGCAAGGCGATGCGCGCCGGGGCGGTGGTGATCTACGAGTCGACCGTGTACCCAGGATGCACGGAAGAGGTCTGCGTACCGATCCTCGAGCGTGAGTCGGGACTCAAATTCAACCGCGATTTCTTCGCCGGCTACAGCCCCGAGCGCATCAACCCCGGGGACAAGGAGCACCGGCTTACCACCATCCGCAAGGTCACTTCCGGCTCGACGCCGGAGGTCGCCGAGTTCGTCGACAAACTCTACGGCTCGATCGTCAAGGCGGGGACGCATCGTGCCTCGAGCATCAAGGTGGCGGAAGCCGCCAAGGTGATCGAGAACACGCAGCGCGATGTCAACATCGCCCTCATCAATGAGCTCGCACTCATCTTCAATCGTCTGGGCATAGACACCCAGGAGGTGCTGGCCGCGGCCAGCAGCAAGTGGAACTTCCTGCCGTTCAAGCCGGGCCTCGTCGGCGGGCACTGCATCGGGGTGGACCCGTACTACCTCACGCACAAGGCGCAGGAAATCGGCTATCACCCCGAGATGATCCTCGCCGGGCGGCGCTTGAACGACAACATGGCGCTCTACGTGGCCGGGCAGATCATGCAGCGCATGTCGGCCAAGCGCATCCACGTGAAAGGGGCGCGCGTGCTGGTGCTCGGGATCACCTTCAAGGAGAACTGCCCCGACATCCGCAACTCCAAGGTGGTCGATGTCGTGCGTGAGCTCGCCAAGCACGGAGCGCGCGTCGACATCTACGATCCCTGGGCGGATGCGGCCGAGTTTCGTCACGAGTATGGCTTGAAGCTCACGCGCGCACTCAAGCCGCGCCACTACGACGTGGGGGTGATAGCAGTGGCGCACCGTGAGTTCCGCGAGCTCGGTGTGCGCGGCGTGCGGCGCGTGTTGAGAAAGCCCCACGTGCTCTACGACATCAAGCACCTGTTCTCCGCCGCCGAGGTAGACGGGCGGCTATGAAGATCCTGGTCACGGGCGCCGCCGGATTCATCGGCTCGGCCACTGCGCAGCGCCTCCTTGATCGCGGTTACGAGGTGGTGGGGCTCGATAATCTCAACGAGTACTACGACGTCACGCTGAAGGAGGCACGCCTCAAGCGCCTCACGGGCCAGGCTAACTTCCGCTTCGTGAAGCTTGATCTCGCGGACTCCGCCGGGGTCGCGGCGCTTTTCGCGAGTGAGCGCTTCCCGCGGGTCGTGCACCTCGCCGCGCAGGCGGGCGTGCGCTATTCGCTGCAGAATCCTCACGCCTACATTCAGAGCAACGTGACCGGGACGGTCAACATCCTTGAGGGCTGCCGTCACACGGGCGTCGAGCACCTGGTGTACGCCTCGACGAGCTCGGTCTATGGCGCCAACACCAATATGCCATTCTCGGTGCACAGGGGCGTCGACCACCCGCTGTCGCTCTACGCGAGCAGCAAGCGGGCGAACGAGCTCATGGCGCACAACTACTCGGCACTGTTTGCTCTGCCGACGACCGGACTGCGCTTCTTCACCGTCTACGGTCCGTGGGGACGGCCGGACATGGCGCTGTTCCTCTTCACACGCAACATCATCGAAGGCAAGCCGATCGACGTCTTCAACAACGGCCACCACCAGCGCGACTTCACCTACGTGGACGACATCGCCGAGGGTGTGGTACGTGCCTCGGAGCGCATCGCCAAGCCCGACCCCAACTGGGACAGCAAGTCGCCGGATCCGGCCTCGAGCTTTGCTCCTTACCGCCTCTACAACATCGGCAACAACCGCCCGGTGCAGCTCCTGCGCTACATCGAGGTCATCGAGGAGGCGGTCGGCAGGAAGGCCATCAAGAACTTCCTGCCGCTGCAACCAGGGGACGTGCCGGAGACCTTTGCCGACATCGACGATCTCGTCCGGGACGTCGGTTACCGGCCGGCAACCCCGGTGGAGGTAGGGGTGCGGCGGTTCGTGGACTGGTTCCGCGAGTACTACGGATACAAGCGCTGAGGTTTGTGCAGGCCGCCGGGGATCGACCGCAGCGCTGCTAGAATGGGCCCGCGATGAAGGTCCCGCTGCTCGATCTCAAGCCGCAATACGCTCCGCTCGCCGCCGAGATCCAGGCGGCGATCGAGCAGGTGTGTGCTCGTCAGGCCTTCATCTTAGGTCCCGCCGTCAAGGAGCTCGAAGCGAGCGTCGCGGCCTACAGCCAGTGCCGCTTTGGGATAGGGGTCTCCTCGGGAACGGACGCGCTGCTGCTCGCCTTGATGGCACTCGGGATCGGCGCGGGCGATGCGGTCATCACGAGTCCTTTCACCTTCTTCGCCACGGCGGGGACCATCGCGCGCACGGGCGCGCGCCCGCTCTTCTGCGACATCGATCCGACGACCTTCAACCTCTCACCTGCCGCGTTGGAGTCTTTCATCGCAGCGCAATGCGAGCCGAGCGGGGGCGGGCTCATCCATCGCGCGAGCGGTGCGCGGGTGCGGGCCATCATGCCGGTGCACCTTTATGGGCAGGTCGCCGACATGGGCGCGCTCTCCGCTCTCGCCGCGCGGCACGGCCTTAAAGTGATCGAGGACGCGGCCCAGGCGATCGGTGCGGAAGACGCCGGCCACAAGCGTGCCGGGTGTTTCGGCGACATCGGGTGTCTCTCGTTCTTTCCGACCAAGAATCTCGGCGCGTTCGGGGATGCCGGAATGTGTGTGACCAACGACGCCGCGCTCGCCGAGCGGATGGAGATCCTGCGTGTCCACGGCGGGAAGCCGAAGTACTACCACGCGTTCATCGGCGGCAACTTCCGGATCGACGAGTTGCAGGCGGCGGTGCTCAATATCAAGCTGAAGCACCTCGATGCCTGGAGCGCCGGGCGCCAGCGCAACGCGGCGTACTACGACGCGGCCTTTGCGCGCGCACGGGTGGAGGATTCCGTCCAGACCCCGTACGCCGCACCCGGCGTGCGCCACATCTATAACCAGTATGTGATCCGAACACGCGATCGCGACGCACTGCGCTCGCACTTGGCTGCAGCCGGAGTCGGCACGGAGATCTACTACCCGGTGCCGCTGCATCTGCAGCGGTGCTTCGCCTATCTCGAGCACCACTCAGGGGAGTTCCCGCACTCCGAGCGCGCCGCGGCGGAAACGCTCGCGCTGCCGATCTACCCCGAGCTCGCCGAGGCGCAACTACAATACGTGGTCGACACCATCGCGGCTTATTACCGCCGCTGAGGGCGGGCGCGGGCTTACTCGCGCCGCGGCGGCTGAGCACAGGAAGAGTCCCATGAGCCTCACCACAACCCCCGGGCCCCGCACGGCGCCCTGGATCGAGCTCTCCAAGCACGCCACACGCCTCGGCGCAGTTCCGGTGCGCGAGCTGTTCGCGCGCGACCCCGCCCGCTACGAGCGCTTCTCGTGCGAGCGCGAGGGGCTCCTGATGGACTTCTCGCGTCAGTGGCTCGATGAGAGCGCGCTGGCCGGGCTCCTGAGCCTCGCGGACGCGGTCGGGCTGCGCGCGCGGATCGATGCCATGTGGCGCGGAGAGATCATCAACCCGACCGAAGTCCGGGCGGTACTGCACGTGGCGCTGCGCCAGCCGCCCGGCGCCAAAGTGGGCGGCGCCGACATCGAGCAGCTGGTGCTCGCAGAGCGCGCCCGGATGCTCGAGTTCGCCGAGGGCGTGCGCGGCGGGACGATCCCGGGGAGCAAAGGACAGCGCTTTACGCTGGTCGTGAATATCGGCATCGGGGGATCGGACTTAGGTCCCGCCATGGCGGTGCAGGCGCTGCGCACCTTCACGAGCGGTGCGCCACGCTGTGAATTCGTTTCCAACATCGACGGCTGCCATCTCGCCGAGGTGCTCGAGTCGGCGGATGCTCGCACGACGCTTTTCATTGTCTCGTCCAAGACCTTTACGACGCTCGAGACGCGCACGAACGCGCTCACGGCGCGTGCTTGGCTCGAGAAGCAGCTGGGGAAGGAAGCGATTCCGGCGCACTTTGCCGCCGTGTCGGTCAACACCAAGGCGATGGATGAGTTCGGCGTGCACCCCGAGTACCGCTTCCAGATGTGGGATTGGGTCGGCGGGCGCTACTCCGTGTGGTCCTCGATCGGCGTGTCGCTCGCGATCGCCATTGGGCGGAAGAATTTTCTCGACTTCCTCGCTGGCGGCTACGCGATCGATGAGAATTTCAGGACCTCGCCATGGGCCGAGAATCTGCCGGTGCTGATGGGGCTCGTCGGCGTCTGGAACATCAACTTCATGAAACTGCCGACGCTCGCCGTGCTGCCCTACGACGACTCGCTCCGCCGCTTTCCCGCCTACCTTCAGCAGCTCGAGATGGAGAGCAACGGCAAGTCGGTGCTGCTCGAGGGGGCGGCGGCCGAGTGTGAGACCGCGGCTGTCATCTGGGGCGAGCCCGGCAACAATGCCCAGCACTCGTTCTTTCAGCTGCTGCACCAGGGCACACCGCGCGCAGCGCTGGACTTCCTGCTGCCTGTGCGCTCCTCCTGCGGGAACCAGGCGCAGCAGAATCTCGCGATCGCCAGCTGTCTTGCGCAGGCGGAGGCGTTTATGACGGGGCAAAGCGCGGAGACCGTGCGCGCAGAGCTCGAGCGGCAGCACCTACCTTCGGCGCGCGTGGCGGCGCTTATACCCCACAAAGTCGACCCCGGCAGCCGTCCGAGCACCATCATTCTCTTCGAGAATCTAGACCCGGTGACGCTCGGCAAATTGATCGCGCTCTATGAGCACAGCGTATTCACCCAGAGTGTCGTGTGGGGGATCGACGCCTTCGACCAGTGGGGTGTTGAGCTCGGCAAGAAACTCACCGAACAGTTGGCTCCGGCGGTCGAAGACCCGAAGGGCGGGCGCGCCGCGTCGGCGTCGGTGCTGAAGCTTCTCGCGCGGGTGGCGGAGTGGCGGCGCTAAGGGGCGGGTGCGGCCAGGCGCGCATCCAGTACAATTCAAGGTTCGAGTGGGGCGGGCACGGTTGGCTTGAGGCATTCCGCTGCCGGTCCCCATGACCAAACATAAAGGTTTGTAATGGGTGCGATTGGACGTCTCCGGGGGTTGCTAGCGGGTCTGCTGGTCGTTGCGTTTTGCTGCGCTTCCTTCTCCGGAGGACGCGCGCAGGGTCAGGCTTCCCCGACGCCCGAGCAACTGCAGACTTTCCAGGGACTCACGCCCGAACTGCAGCAGCAGATTCGCAATGCGCTTGGCGCTGCCGGTGGGGCGCAGAGCTCTCCGTATGGCACCGGAGACCGCGGCGCAACCGGTCTCAGCGAAACCGACCGGCTGAATCAGCTCCAGCGCGAGCGATTGAAGAAGCCCGAGGCCGGCGAGGAAGGCGAGCCCCTGATCCCGGTGCTCAAGAGCGAAGACTGGGTGATCGTCGAGATCGGCTACCAGTTATCGCCGCGGTTGATTCCGCCCTACTCGCAATCCGTGTACGCGGGCCAGTCGACGCTGTCGGGGACAGCACCGGGCGCGCTGCAGAATGGCCCGGAGAATTCCGCGCAGACGGCCGCCGCGCAGATCGCCAATCAAACTGGTGTCCCGAGTTCTGCGCAGAGTCGCTCCGCGCAGGGCGGACCGCCCGCCACGCTCGACGCTAACGGCCGCCCGATTTCCAATGCCGACGGCAGCCCGGTAACGCCTTTCGAGCAGCAGATCTCTGAGGATGATCGGGCGCGTCTGGACGCGCTCATGACGTTGATCCGCTCCAAGAATCCTTACCGCCTGTCGCTCGATGGAGCACTCACCCTGCCGGGATTTCCGCCGATCGCACTCCTCGGCTTGACCGAGGAACAGGCAACGCTGCGTCTCAAGGTCGAGCCCGCATTCCGCGGAATCGACATCAGACTGACGCGCCTGCCGCTCAAGAAGACCGGCGCGGAGGGGCTCAAGCCGTTCGGTTATGACCTATTCGATCAAGGAGTCTCGACGTTTGCGCCCGTGACCAATGTGCCGGTCCCCTCCAACTACATAGCTGGACCCGGGGATCAGCTCGATGTGCAGCTGTATGGCAACCAGAACCGGTATCTCCGGCTCGTGGTGGGCCGCGACGGCCGCATCAATCTGCCGGACATCGGTCCGGTCAACGTTGGCGGACAGACTTTCGAGCAGGTTAAATCCGGAATCGAAGCGCGCGTCGAACGGCAGATGATCGGCACCCACGCGAGTGTTTCGATGGGCGACACACGCTCTATCCGGGTGTTCGTGCTCGGCGAGGCGAAGTACCCAGGCTCCTACACCGTGAGCGGGCTCGCGACGATCACTTCGGCGCTTTACGCAGCCGGTGGTGCGAAACTCGCAGGTTCCCTGCGCAATATCCAGTTGAAGCGCAACGGCGCATTGGTACGACAACTCGACCTTTACGACCTGCTGATTCGCGGCGACACGACCGATGACGCGAAACTGTTACCGGGAGATGTGATCTTCATTCCGGCGGTGGGATCGACGGTAAGCATCGACGGCGAGGTGCGACGGCCCGCCATTTACGAGATGAAGGACCAATCGACGGTGGCAGACCTGCTGCTACTCGCCGGCGGTCTGACACCCGAGGCCGACCTCTCGGATGCCATGTTGACCCGAATCGACTCGAGTCAGCGACGGGTAGTCGTTCCCATCGGCCTGTCTGCTGCCGCAAGCAATGAGCCGTTGCGTAACGGCGACTTACTGCGCGTGATGCGGCTCCGCCCGACGCTCGACTCGGGGATCGTGGTCCAGGGGTACCTGTACACACCGGTCACGTTCGCGTACCGGCAGGGGATCCGACTCTCGGACGTGATTCGTTCTGTCGACGAGCTGCGGCCGAACGCCGACATCCACTACCTTCTCATCCGGCGCGAGCTGCCGCCGGATCGCCGCATCAGCGTTGTGTCGGCCGACCTCGCGGCGGCGCTCCAAGCCCCGGGCTCGCCCGCAGACCTGGAATTGATGCCGCGCGATCGGATCACGGCGTTCGACCTCGCTTCGGGTCGCGACCACGCGATCCAGCCGCTTCTCGATGAGCTGCGGGTTCAAGGAACTTCGGGTCAGCCGACCGAGACGGTGCATATAAACGGTCAGGTCAAGGTGCCTGGCGAGTATCCCCTCGAGCTGGGGATGAGAGTAAGCGATCTGATCCGCGCGGGAGGCGGCACTGCCGATGCGGCTTTTGGAGGCCAGGCCGAGATCGCGCGCTACACCGTCGCTGGCGACGGGCGCCGCACCGAGCTTGTCCAAGTCGATCTCGCTGCGGCGATGCGCGGCGAGGCAACTGCCAACATTCCGCTCCAGGCGTTCGACACGCTCACCGTCAAAGGGGTGCCGCTTTGGGGGAAAGAGGAGAGCGTGACACTCAAGGGCGAGGTCCGGTTTCCCGGGAGCTATCCGATCCGTCGCGGCGAGACGCTCAAGTCTGTGATCGATCGCGCGGGCGGGCTCACGCAATTCGCCTTTCCACAGGGGAGCGTGTTTACCCGCGAAGCACTGCGCAAGCGCGAACAAGAACAGCTCGATGTGCTCGCGGATCAGATGCAGCGCAGTGTTACCTCCTTCGCGCTCGGCGGCGCAGTGGTCGCCGGGCAGACGGGCGGGGCGTCGACACTCGCTCTGACACAGTCGCTGCTGGGACAGTTGCGCCAGACTCGCGCCGTGGGTCGGATGGTCATCGATCTGTCGCGGCTGATACGCGAGCGGCCTGGGTCGCCTAACGACGTGATTCTGCGGGGCGGCGATCAGTTAGTCGTCCCGAGGTTAGAACAGCAGGTTACGGTTTTGGGCGAAGTGCACAATTCGACATCGGTTCTATTTAACCCGCGTCTTTCGCGCAACGACTACATATCTCAGAGCGGCGGGCTGACCCGCCGCGCGGACCGGAGTCAGATCTACGTGGTGCGAGCGAACGGTAGCGTCGTGGCGAGCGGTGGTGGCGGGTGGTTCCGCCGCACGAATTCGGCCGATATCAAGCCCGGAGACACGATCGTCGTGCCGCTCGACGTGGAGCACCTGCCGCCGCTGCCATTCTGGACGGCTGTGACGACGATCATGTACAACGTGGCGATCGCAGCGGCAGCGGTACATTCGTTGTGAGAAGCTCAATGGCTCAGCCGAGATTACTTGGGCGCTGTGAACGTACCTAAGAACGACGATAACTTACGGCAGGTCATGACCGGTCCCCCGGCCGGTTACTTCGTGATCGTCCCGCAGACCCAAGCCGAGGACGCCGTCAACCTTGCGACGATATGTAGGATCCTGGCGGATTCATGGAAAGCACTGACGTCGGCGGCGCTTTTGGGCGCCATCATCTTGGCCGTGATCTCGCTGCAGATGCGGAGTCTTTACCACGCTGAGACTCTAATTGCGCCGGTGCACCGGGACCGCCTTGGTGGCCTAAGCGCCTTGGGTAGCCAGCTCGGCGGCCTCGCGGCGCTGGCGGGCGTGGACGTCGGCACAAGCGGCGGGAAAGAGGCGGAGTGGTTCGCGACCCTGACCTCGACTGGGTTCGCGCGCAGCTTCATTCTAAGTGAGAGTCTCATGCCGATTCTATTCGCCGAGCGTTGGGACTCAAGAACGAGCCGTTGGCGCGAGGACGAGAAACAACCCACTCTTGAGGGCGCGGTCAAGGTATTTACCAGGAATGTTCGGACCATCGCGCAGGACCGCAAGACCGGACTGGTCACCGTCTCCGTCGAATGGTATTCGCCGCAGCTTGCGGCTCTCTGGGCGAATCGCATGGTCGACATGGTCAATGAGCGTTTGCGTACTGAAGCGATCCGCAATGCCGATCTCAGTATTGCCTACCTCAATAAGGAGCTGGCGAAGACCAATGTCGTCGAGATGCAACAGGCTATATATCGGCTGATCGAGAATCAGGTGAACAGCGCGATGCTCGCGAACGTCGAACATGAATACGCGTTTCGCGTCATCGATCCTGCCGTCGCACCTGAGATCAGGGTCAGTCCAAAGCGGACCGTCATGACGCTGGTGGGCGGCGCGGTCGGGTTATTTGTCGCCGTAATCTTCATTTTCTCGCGGCGTGCGCTTCGCGCGGCACGCACAAGTTGACACCTCTACCCGTCGTACATAGACTGCCTTGCGTTCAACTGATGAACGCACAGGCTCGGACTGTCACGTCCGGGGCTTGAGGTTTCACACGTACGTGAGGCGATCGCCGGAGTGTCGAGCGAGACCCTGAATGAACGCGTTGCGCGCTGGTATCTGGTTCATACCAGGCCCGCTTGTGAGCGAGTAGCTCAGGAGAATTTAGAACGCCAGGGCTACGGTGTCTATTATCCGCGGCTCCTTCAGCCGGTCTGCGCCCGCGGGCGCTGGGTGGAGCGCGTAGCATCCTTGTTTCCCCGGTACGTCTTCCTGCATCTTGAGGTGGGGCGTCAGGCGCTCTCGCCAGCGCAGTCTACGATTGGCGTTACCACCCTCGTTCGCTTCGGTTTCGACTACGCGGTTGTTCCGCACACAGTCATCGAGAACCTACGCGCACGCGCGGATCCCGTAACGGGTCTGCACCGTCTCGACCGTCAACGAAACATACTTGTTCACGGAGCAAAGGTGCGGATCGTGGCAGGAGCATTCGGCGGCCTGGAGGGCGTCTTTCAGCGACAGGCGGGCGATGAGCGCGTCATCGTCCTGCTCAAACTACTGGGGCAGGGTACACCTGTATGCGTTCCCAGCGGGTTCGTGATGCCAAATTCGAGGAACATCGCCGAGCTATCCGTTGCGGCCCCGATGTGAGTCATCAGGTGCAACGATGCTAACGGATGAGGTTCGTTACAGGCTGCTCAAGCTGCTCGAAAGCAATCCCCGGCTCAGCCAGCGCGACGTTGCGCGAGAGCTCGGCCTCAGCTTGGGCAAGGTCAACTATTGCCTGAGATCGCTCGCGAAAAAAGGTTGGATCAAAGCGATCAACTTCAAGAACAGCAGGAACAAGAGCGCCTACATGTATCTGCTGACCCCGCGAGGCTTCGAGGAGAAGGCGGGAGTCACGGTTCGATTCCTGAAAACCAGGATTGGCGAATACGACGCGTTACGAGCCGAGATCGCGCGTATTCGCGAGGAAGTGGCCGAACGGAACAAGCCGTGATGCTTGATCATCGCGGGGGCGGGTTCGCGTCCCGCGGAGCCGGTCAGAGAGCGGGGCGCATTTGATGTGAACCCTTCGGGGTCCTCGCAGGGCGGTAGCGTGCCTGGGATACGGCACCGTCGGACTCTGCAGTCAACAGTGCGCCTTGCACCTGTCGGCCCTCGGTAGAGGGCAAGTCGCGATAATGAAGACCATCAAGCAAATCTGGGATCTGCTGCAGCCCACGCAGCGACGTGCGGCTGCGGTGTTACTGTGCCTGATGTTGGTCGGGATGGTGCTGGAGACGCTTGGCGTCGGCTTGGTTATTCCTGCCTTTGCCTTCATGACACAGAGCGATCTGGTCATGCGATACCCAAGAGTCACGTCCGCGGCGGGTTGGGTGGGGCAGCTGAGCCGGGGCGAGCTGGTCGTGATTGGCATGCTAGTGCTGGTGGCCGTGTATGCTCTGAAGGCGCTGTTCCTGGCGTTCCTGTCCTGGCGGCAGATCGGTTTCGTATACGGCGTGGAGGCGGAGCTTTCTCAGCGCCTGTTTTCCGCATATCTGCGTCAGCCCTACATCTTTCATTTGCAGCGCAACTCAGCGGAGTTGATTCGCAACGCAAAGACCGAAACCAACCTGTTTACCCAGACATGTCTGGTGGCTGGAATGGGGCTGCTGACGGAGATGCTGGTAGTCATCGGCATCTCGGCGCTGCTGGTGGTAGTCGCGCCCCTGGGCGCGCTGGTGGTGGTAGGCATTCTTGGAACTGCCGCGTGGGGGTTCAATCGCATAACACATCAGCGGTTGCTGCGTTGGGGTGCGGCCCGACAATTGCACGAAGGTTTACGAATCCAGCACCTGCAGCAGGGCCTCGGTGGCGCCAAGGACGTGAAGCTGCTGGGTCGCGAGCGGGAGTTTCTCGCGCATTATCAGCAACACAATCTTGGGAATGCCCGAGTGGGCCAGCGGTATCAGACATTGCAGCAGTTCCCGCGACTCGGTCTGGAGCTGCTGGCCGTGTGCGGCCTCGCCGCACTCGTCATAGTCATGGTCGCGCAGAACAAGCCGCTCGCCGCTCTGCTGCCGACACTGGGATTGTTCGCAGCTGCGGCTTTCCGGGTGCTGCCGTCCGCCAACAGAGTGATGATGGCAGTTCAGAATGTTCGTTACGCTCTGCCGGCCATCAACGTCTTACATGGCGAGCTGCGGGTACTCAAATCGGCTGAGGAACCCGCCGCGGCAAGGAAGCTTCAGTTCCAGCAATGCCTGGCGCTCGACAACGTGTGTTTTAGCTACCCGACCTCCGATCGGCCGGCCCTGCAAGGGATCAGTTTGACTGTGCTCAGGGGTACAACCGTGGGCTTCATCGGGGAAAGTGGTGCCGGAAAGAGCACGCTGGTGGACATCATACTCGGACTACTGCAGCCGGGCAGCGGAGCAGTCAGGGTCGATGGCGTGGACATTCGGACAAACCTGCGCGGCTGGCAAGATCAGGTCGGTTATGTTCCTCAGACAATCTTTCTCACGGACGATACGCTGCGGCGGAACGTTGCGTTTGGTCTGGCGGACGAGCAGATCAACGAATATTCCGTGTGGAGTGCGGTTCGCGCCGCGCAACTCGAAGAGTTCATCAACAGCTTGCCGCAAGGGCTGGAGACGATAGTCGGCGAGCGCGGTGTGCGACTTTCCGGTGGTCAACTGCAGCGCATCGGGATTGCTCGAGCGCTTTATCATGACCCTGCAGTGCTCGTGTTGGACGAGGCAACGAGCTCTCTCGACACGCAAACGGAGCGCGGCGTCATGGACGCAGTGCGGAAGCTTCACGGGGAGAAGACGATCATAATCGTCGCACACCGCATGAGTACGGTGGAGGACTGCGACCAGCTGCTCAGGCTCGAGGACGGGCGCATCGTAGGCCAAGGGGATGCTGAGTCGATGCTTGGCCGAATGACTACCGCGAGTTGATGGACACCCTAGTGACGGTACCGAACCGCTCGATAACGCTTCTAGAGGGCAGGCACGCGGATGTTTGATGGCAAATCAATCCTGATCACAGGGGGCACCGGCTCATTTGGCAAGCACTACATCAAGACCTTGCTAGAGCGTTATCGGCCGAAGCGACTCATCGTCTACTCCCGCGACGAACTCAAGCAATTTGAAATGACGAGCGACTTCAATCAGGAGTGCATGCGCTACTTCATCGGCGATGTACGCGACCTGGGACGATTGACGATGGCGATGCGTAAGGTCGATTTCGTAATCCATGCCGCGGCGCTCAAGCAGGTTCCTGCGGCCGAATACAATCCAATGGAGTGCATCAAGACCAACATACACGGTGCCGAGAACGTGATTCAGGCAGCACTCGCCAACGACGTCGAGAAGGTCATCGCGCTGTCTACAGACAAGGCCGCTAACCCTATTAATCTCTACGGCGCAACGAAACTGGTGTCCGACAAGCTGTTTGTCGCCGCCAACAATTTCGCCGGGGATCACCGCACGCGCTTCTCGGTAGTTCGATACGGCAATGTCGTCGGATCGCGCGGCTCCGTCGTTCCGTTCTTCAGTAAATTGGCCGCTGAGGGAAGCGACCATTTACCGATCACCGACCCGCAAATGACTCGCTTCTGGATCACCCTGCAGCAGGGCGTCGATTTTGTTCTGAAGAATTTCGAGCGGATGTATGGGGGGGAGGTGTTCGTTCCCAAGATACCGTCGGTTAACGTCGTGGACGTCGCTCGGGCAATGGCTCCGACGCTGCCGCATAAGATTGTCGGCATCCGACCCGGTGAGAAACTGCACGAGGTGATGTGCCCGAGAGACGATTGGCATCTTACGTTGGAATTCGCCGATCACTATTTGATCCGTCCGACCATCCAGTTCAGCCGCGAGGTCGATTTCACCACCAGCAGACTAGGTGAGACAGGTCAGTCGGTTCCGCAGGGCTTCGAGTATCACTCGGGTCATAATCCACATTTCCTCACTGTCGAGGAGATCAGAGCCTTCAATCGTCTTGCCGGTGTCGCATGATCCTGTACGGGCGCCAGGACATCAGCCAGAGTGACGTCGATGCCGTGGTCCAGGTCCTCCGTTCGGATTTCCTAGCGCAGGGGCCCATGGTGCCGCGCTTCGAGCAGGCAGTGGAGGCTCGCGTCGGAGCGACCTATGCCGTAGCGGTCAACAGCGCCACATCGGCCCTGCACGTCGCTTCTCTCGCCCTCGATCTATGGCCTGGCGATCGCCTTTGGACCTGGTACTACGAACAGCTTGATCTCGCCCTTCGCGAGGCACTCAGCTAGTGCGCAAGGGGCGCGGCGGTAGTCCTTCTGCGCGCGCCACACCGTTGTGGATTCGTAGACGACCCATCACCGTAACAACGAGACTCGGTTGGTAGAGAGGTTTTTCGCAATACCAAAATTCTTTATGGAGATCGGGTTAGGCACTGTTCAATTTGGAATCGACTACGGGGTTACTAACTTTCGTGGAAAAACTCCGTTCTACGAGGCGGTACGCATCCTAAGGGCGGCAGCTGAGAGTGGTGTCGGTTGGCTCGACACCGGCTCGATGTATGGCGATTCAGAAGAGGTGCTCGGCAGAGCGCTGCGTTCTGTCGGTGGGGAGTTCAGGATTGTCACCAAAACACCCCAGTTCGCCGAAGCGCAAGTTACTGACGCCGATGCAGATCACCTTGAGGAGTGCTTCCACGACTCGTTGCGGAAGCTACGGCGGCCTTCGGTTGAAGGATTGCTGCTTCATAACCCCGAGGACTTGTTCAAGCCTGGTTGGGAAAAATTGTGGCAGCGAATGTGCGCTCTAAAAGCGCGTGGTCTTGTCCGCAAGATTGGCGCGTCGGTTTACGATCCGGAGCAGACGCGACATCTTCCAGGGAACCTTCGTCCGGATATAGTTCAGCTGCCGTTGAATTTTCTGGATCAGCGGTTCCTTCGTACTGGCGAACTGAGGCGCTTAAAGAGTCTGGGTGTAGAGACTCACGTCCGCTCGATCTTTCTTCAGGGCTTGCTGCTATTGGATCCAGCGCACCTGCCATCGCACTTCCAATCGGCTCGAGCCCATCTGCTGAAGATTCAAGAGGCCCTGCGGAAGGCCTCGTTTGAACCACTAGAAGCGCCTTTCGCCTGGGCAGAGCGTGCGGCGGACATCGACGTGCTTGTGGTCGGCGTCACGACGCTGAAGGAATGTCATGACACGCTTGCCGCTGCTGCTCGGCGCCGCGAGGGTGCGCGGCGATGGAACATTGATACGGAGAGTTGGCATTGCAGCGATGCGCGTATCGCCAACCCGACCTTTTGGCCAAAGGAAGGCAGGAAAGTCAACCGGGTGGTTGCTATCCTGCAAGCGCGCATGTCGTCGTCGCGCCTGCCCGGAAAAGTGATGCTGCCAATACTTGGGCGACCGATGATCGGGTGGCAGATCGAGCGTGTCCGGCGGTGCCGTAATATTCAGCACTTGATTGTTGCGACAAGCACGGACCCATCGGACGATCCGTTGGTTGAGTATGTTAGCTCCCTGGGTATTGACGTCTTCAGGGGCAGTCTTAATGACGTGCTCGGTCGTTACGCGGCAGCCAGCGAGGAGTTTCCCGCCCAGCATTACGTCCGCCTTACCGGAGACTGTCCATTAGCGGATCCTGAGATCATTGACCGCACCATCGATCTACATCTGTCCTCGGGTGCTGACTACACATCTAATAGCCACGCACCGTCTTTCCCAGACGGCTTCGATGCGGAAGTAATGACCGCGGCGACCCTGCACCGAGCGGCGACCAGTGCATCAGCGCCGGCAGAGCGGGAGCACGTTACACTCTATGTGTGGCAGCGACCGGAGGTCTTTCGTCTCGAGACTCTTACGAATGAGCAAGACCTGTCGGATTATCGGCTGACAGTTGACACGGCAGCAGATTTGCGATTGGTGACAGAGATTTTTACGGCACTCTCTTCACGCGGATTTTTCGGGTTGACTGATATTGTGCGACTTCTCGAGCAGAGCCCGGAACTTCGCGAAATAAATTCCGATTCGGTCAGGAACGAGGGACTTATGAAGTCTCTGCGCAGAGATGAGTTGGCGCGTCGCTACCATGCCTCCATGAAGTGGTTACGTCGAGCGGAGGATAGAATTCCGCTTGGTAGTCAAACGTTCAGCAAGAGCAGAACGCAATACCCCTACGGTGTGTCACCCTATTTCATTGAGAGGGGAAAGGGGGCACACGTCTGGGATCTTGACGGTAACGAATACATCGACTTCATCAACTCACTCGCGGCTGTAAATTTAGGCTACGGCGATAAGGACGTCACCAAGGCGGTTCTTAAGCAACTAGAGGACGGGGTGATTTTCAGCCTTCCTCATCCCGTGGAGACTCTGGTTGCGGAAAAAATGACTGAGATGATTCCCTGTGCCCAGAGAGTTCGCTTTGGGAAGAACGGCTCTGATGCGACGGCCGGAGCCATCCGCGTCGCACGAGCATTCACGGGTCGTGATCACGTCATCGCGTGCGGATATCATGGTTGGCAGGATTGGTATATCGGAGCGACCACTCGCAATAAGGGCGTTCCGCATTCGACCAGGTCGCTGACTCACAATGTTCCGTATAACGATATTCAAGCTCTCGAGCGAATGTTCGAGGCAAATCCTGATCAAGTTGCTGCGCTCATAATGGAGCCGATGAATGCCATCTTTCCAGCGCAAGGTTATCTCGAGGGCGTCAAGGAGGTCACTCACAAACACGGAGCCATACTCATTTTTGACGAGACAATCACCGGATTCCGCTTCGCAGACGGAGGCGCTCAGAAGTTATTTGGAGTAGTCCCGGATCTGGCGACTTTCGGTAAAGGCATGGCGAACGGTTACCCGGTCTCCGCCGTCGTTGGTAATGCTGAGCTCATGCGAGAGATGGAGGAGGTGTTCTTCTCTTTTACATTTGGTGGAGAAACGCTGTCGTTGGCAGCGGCCTTGGCAACCATGGAGAAGATCCAGCGAGAGCCGGTGATTGAGCATCTACGTACCCAGGGAAAGAAGATCCAGGAAGGTCTGCGCGAGCGCATTCGTAGGTACGGTTGCGATGCGTTTCTAGAGATTGGGGGACATGCCGCGTGGTCTTTCTTCATTATCAAGGATCATTCGCCTTACACGGCGTGGCAAATCAAGACCCTGTACCTGCAGGAGATGTTCGCGCGTGGCATTCTCACACTTGGCACCCACAACATGAGCTACGCGCACTCGGATGAGGATGTGCAGAGATTGCTCGATGCCTACGATGAGGTCCTGCAGATATTGAAGACCGCGGTCGGAGGTAAGCTCGAACAGCTGCTAGTGTGCAAACCCCTCGAGCCGCTTTTCAAGATTCGGTAGACAGTACTCCTACACGGGTTCTCGATCGAACGAACGGTGGAGACTTAGACGCATGTGCGCGGCATCAGTAGCCATTCGGTTTGATGGCGCTCACTTGGTAGGTGTCACTTGATGCGGTGCCTGACACTTGCGGGCGAGCTGCGACAGCGGGGCGCGCAAGTGTGGTTTGTGAGTCGAGAATATAAAAGGGTCTCTCCAATATGCCGAAACTGACTCGCTACGGGAAGAAGAACGTCATCGCGTTGAAGACGGCTTTTTTCGAGCAGAATGATGTGTTGAAAGAAGATCTTCTGCGAATCAATGCGATCTATGCCGCGCAGCCGGCGCGCGAGCGCTGCAAGATCTGCGACGCTCGGCTGCCGAGTGACGGCGGGTTTGCCAAGCATGGCGTCGCTTACGTCGTTTGTACGGTCTGTCGGCACTTGAACGGCCGCCATGAAGACACCGACACCTTTTGCGCCGCGGTCTACAACGGCGATGGCGGCTCGGCGTACGCCAAGAACTACACGAGTGCCGATACCGAAGCGTATCGCCGCCGGGTTCAGGAGATCTACGTACCCAAGGCGCAATTTCTGGCCGATGCCTTGACACAACAAGGGTTCGCGATGGAATCGGGTTGCGTCGATCTGGGTGCGGGGTCGGGATACTTCGTCTCCGCTCTCCAGGAGTGCGGCATCGAAAAGGTCGCCGGGTACGAGGTTTCGCAAAGCCAGATCGAGTTGGCGCGCCGTATGAACTCGAAGGCGAGAATGATCAAGCACGAACTTGATGAGATCTGCACTCTCGCGGCAAACGTCGACGCCGACGTCATTTCGATGATCGGTGTCCTCGAACATCTGCGGCAGCCGAGATCCCTGCTGCAGGCGATCGGTTGCAACCGGAACGTGCGCTATATCTACCTGAGTGTCCCACTCTTCAGCTCATGTGTGGTGCTCGAGGCGGTATTTCCAGAGGTGATGCCGCGACAATTGGCCGGCGGTCACACGCATCTGTTCACCGAGGCATCGCTAGATCACATGGCGCAGGAGTTTGGACTCGAGCGCGTTGCCGAATGGTGGTTCGGCAGCGATATGGTCGACCTGTTTCGCAGCCTCAGCGTGCAACTGGGAAAGACTCCGGGCGCCCAGCCGCTACAGCAGTTTGCATCCGACAGTCTGCTGCCGCTAATCGACGAGTTGCAATTGGTGGTGGATCGCAAGCACCTCTCGTCCGAGGTGCACATGGTGTTCAAGGTGTTCCACTAGCCGCATCGCAGAGAATATGGGGCATGCATCTCGAGAGCCGGGTGGGGCCGATGACGGGGCGCAAGGTCCGCTGGGGAAACTTCGATGACGCGAATCCTCGTTACAGGCTCACGCGGTCTATTGGGAAGTGCGTTAGTCCCTCATTTGCGTGTGTGTGGACACGACGTGCTGTGCCACTCGCGGGCCCGCGAGGCTGACGTACATGGCGACTTGAGCGACGCAGAGCAGGCGAGCAGGACGTTGAATGACTTAGCGCCGGACGTCGTCGTCAATCTTGCGGCGCTCACCGACGTAGACGAGTGTGAGCGCAAGCCACAGCTTGCCTACCTGACCAACGTACGGATCGTCGAGAACCTCGGCCGGTGGATACGAGATAGCGGGAACAAGAGCTATCTCGTACAGCTGTCCACCGATCAGGTGTACGACGGTCCCGGTCCGCATAAGGAGCATGACGTCACTCTCGGGAATTACTACGGATTTTCCAAATATGCCGCTGAGCTGGCAGCGACTGTCGCGTCCGGCATCGTCTTGCGAACCAATTTTTTCGGTCCGAGCCACTGCCCCGGCCGACGCAGCCTGACCGATTGGCTGCTGCAGTCGTTGATCCAGCAGCGTGCGATTACCGCGTTCAACGACATTCGCTTCAGCCCCTTGTCCATCGAGCGACTGGTCGATCTTCTGGGGGCGATAGTGGCAAGGCGTCGGCAGGGAATCTTCAATCTGGGTTCCCGCAACGGCATGAGCAAAGCGGAATTCGCCTACATGTTCGCCGCCGTGATGGGCGTGCCCACGACATGCATGACGTCAGGGACCTCGGACCGGATGAAGCTGGTCGCATACCGTCCCAAGGACATGCGCATGGACTCGTCCAGTTTCGAGGATGCGTTCGGGGTTGCACTGCCGACGCTGCAGGAAGAGATACATTCCATGAAAAGGGCTTATGCGTATGAAGCCGGATAGTCAACTCAGCATCAATGGCAGACTGATCGGCCGGGATTCGCCCACGTACTTCATTGCGGATATCGCCGCCAATCATGACGGCGATCTCAGGCGCGCGGTGTCGCTGATACGTCTGGCCGCGGCAGCCGGAGCCGATGCGGCAAAATTTCAGCATTTCAAGGCCGACACCATCGTCAGCGATGTGGGATTCAGGTCGCTCGGCGGGCAGCGCTCGCATCAATCCCGTTGGGAAAAGTCGGTATTCGACGTGTACCAAGACGCATCCGTGGACCTTAGCTGGACGCCGCATCTCAAGGAAGCGTGCGATAGCGCCGGAATCGCATTCTTTACCAGTCCGTACGCGCACGATCTGGTCGATGCCGTCGACCCTTACGTGCCCGCGTATAAGATCGGCTCGGGCGACATCACCTGGCTGGAAATCATCGAGTACATCGCCGGCAAGAACAAGCCGTACATCCTCGCAACCGGAGCGTCGACCATGGATGACGTGCACCGGGCAGTGCAGACTGCGCTCAAAGTCAATTCGCAATTGGCACTGCTCCAGTGCAATACCAACTACACGGCGAGCCTGGAGAATTTCAAGTTCATCCAATTGAATGTGCTGCGCGTCTACCGGGAAATGTACCCCGACATGGTGTTGGGCCTCAGCGACCATACGCCGGCCCACGCAACGGTTCTGGGCGCCGTCGCGCTTGGTGCACGGATGATCGAGAAACACTTCACCGACGACACCGGCAGAGCCGGTCCCGACCACGCGTTCTCAATGGACCCTACGTCATGGCGGCAAATGGTCGATCGGACACGGGAGCTGGAAAACAGCCTGGGCACGGGTGTGAAGAAAGTCGAACCGAATGAAACGGAAACTGTCGTTCTGCAGCGCCGCGCGATTCGCCTCGCGGTGAATCTGCCGCAAGGTTCCGCGCTCACACGCGAGAGTTTCACCGTGCTTCGACCTTGTCCTGAGGAGGCGTTACGCCCGTTTGAGATCGAAAAGGTCATCGGGAGGCGATTGCGACGGGCGATGAGCGCTGGAGAGCATCTCAGATGGACCGACATCGAATAGGAATCGTCATCCCTGCGCTCAACGAGGCGCGCTCCATCGGCGACGTCGTCAGACACTCAGTGGCGCACGGTGTTCCAGTTGTCGTGGACGACGGTTCAACGGACGGAACTGCGGAGGTAGCAACGACAGCAGGTGCCGAGGTAGTCAGGCACGTTCGCAATCTCGGATATGATGAAGCGCTTAATTCGGGATTTCGTCGCGCGTTGGAGCTTGGATTTGAATGGGTGATTACTGTTGATGCAGACGGACAGCATGACCCAAAGACCCTCGAAGGTATTATCGAGCAACTGGATAGTGGCGCGGACGTTGTTGTTGGAGTGCGTGATCGCAAGCAAAGATTTGCCGAGTGCGTAGTTGCGTGGTGGGGAACGCGGGTGTGGGGAATCCGCGATCCTTTATGCGGCATAAAGGGGTATCGGATTGAGGTATACAAGGAGCACGGCTACTTTGATTCGTGCTCATCGGTTGGGACCGAACTCGCGATCTGCGCTAGCGTCCGTGGTCGCACCGTAACTCAGATAGCCGTGCATACAAGAGCGCGTGTGGGGGCTCCACGATTTGGAAGCAGCATTCGGGCTAACTTGCTCATTTTGCGCGCATTGCTTGCCGTCGCCGCTAAGGCGCGCTCATTACGCTGATGGGGGAGCTGGAATATTGCTCATGTCGATCATGTCACCTGATAGCTGTCTGCGCCTGCGGAAGACTGGCATTGGCGTCGACGTGCAGTACATTCTCGTCCGAAGGCAAGCGATATTGAGCGCGTCACCGCCGCGCTTCGCGAAGCACTCAGCTAGTGCGCAAAAGGCACGGTGGGAATCGGCATCAAGAGACCTAGATATGCGGCGTCGTGATGTTTCGAAAACTCTCATCGCATCAGCTACTGGCGCGGTATTACTTCCATTCAGGGCGTCGGCGGCCGCCAGCAGTGAGCCCCACTACCCGAGAACTGCGGGCGAAATCGCTGCGCAAGTCGTTCCGACAAACGATGCGTATGCGGCTCTCCGCATCGTTGACGTGCGTCGCTACGGATTTGATACCGGCGGGCCACGGAGCGGGGTCTGGTTGCGTTCAGCAGTGCGTTCGATGAAAGCGCCGTGGAATTTCTGCAGTCGCTGGATGTGGCCGCGTTCAAAGTCGCGCCGTTCGAGAGCGTTGACTTGCCACTGATTCGCAGGATTGCCGCTACCGGCAAACCGGCCGATCTTCGGGCCGGCGACGTACTCACTCGGGAGAACCTCAGAGCTATCCGCCCGGGATTCGGCCCGCCGCCAAAATATCTTGAGGCATTGCTGGGCAAGTGTGTTGTCAAGGCGGTGAGCCGTGGGACCCCGGCAGACTGGTCGATCATCGGGTAGCAGTTGGCGGATAGGTTTCTCATCACTACGGCGGACGAGCGTTCCTGGAAAACGGGTCGCCGGGTCATTTTTCTCGGGGAGTGGTGTCGCCGAATCGACCGTGAGCTCGCATGGTTTGGGTTGGACGGAGTCATTGCGCGACCTGTCTGGTTCGCGGGCGATCAGCGAGACCGAGTAATGGCCGACATTGACGCGCTCTCGCGTGACCTGCTGATCGTGTTAGCTGAATTCCTCAACCACTTCCACGGTATGCGCAAGTCGCCGCGGTTCTGGAGGATCTTACTAGGGCATTGGATTCACCGATACACATGCGTGCTATTCCATCGATGGCATGCGATCCGCCAAGTGCTAGAAGATCACCAGATCTCAAGCACGGTGCTTTTCACGGGATCCTCGCTACACCTCGCGGCACCTGATACCGTGTCATTCATCTGGGCGTGTGACGATGACGTATGGAACAACGTATTGATCGGCACGATCCTGCAACGAATGTCGAAAGTCCCGCTGGAGTACCGATCAATAGGGGCGGGGCAGGGTTTTGCGAACCCTGAGTTGCGGCATGCGTCAAACCCGACTGCCCGCGGCTGGCGAAGATTGTTTGACATCGCTGACGGGGCGCTTGGTCTCTTGCAACGCGATGATGAGGCATTCGTCATTGCCAGCTACCTGCCGCGGGTACACGCTGCAATGCTGTCCATGCGGCTGGGTTATATGCCGCGGCTAAGGCGGTCTCCGGCCGTGCGACCAATCCCTGTCGACGCAAATCTTCGGTCTGCGAGCCGGCTCGCCTTTGAGCCACGAGAAGGGTTCGCCGGTTTTGCGCTCGATATGCTGTTGCAACTGCTGCCGACTTGCTTTCTTGAGGGATTCAACTCATTGAAGCTGCAGGTTGAGGAAGCAGATTGGCCGGGTAGACCCAGGCTCATTTTCACCTCCAACAGCTTCGATACCAGTGAGGTCTTCAAGTTGTGGGCGGCTGAGAAGGTCGAGGGCGGTTGTCCATATATCATCGGTCAACACGGGAACAACTATGGCGCGGCGCGTTACTGTCCATCTGAGACGGAGTGCGTGGAGACGGCGGATGCGTTCCTCACTTGGGGGTGGCAGGACTATAAGCGAAGGTGCGAACCAGCCTTTATCCTTAAGACCGCTGGTCGGTCGCAAGGTCGTTGGAACCCGCGCGGCGGGGTGTTGCTCATAGAGACCTGTCTGCCGCATCTGCATTCCGCCTGGGATCCGTATCCGGAATTCGCAACGTATCAGGAAGAGCAGTTTCAGTTCGCGGAAAGGCTGCCCGAAGCGATACGGCGGGTGATGACCGTGCGGTTGCATGCGGAGTACAAACGCCACCCGTGGCGCGAAGACGAGCGGTGGCGCCGCAGGCAGCCCGAGGTCGCCCTGGATGACGGCACGACTCCGATATCAGCGTTGATAAGCAAAAGCCGCTTGGTCGTGCATTCGTATGACTCCACCGGAATTCTCGAAACCTTGTCGTTAAATATACCCACGCTGTGTTTCTGGAACGGCGGCCTGGCGCACCTGCGCGACTGTGCCGTCCCGTTCTACGAGCTGCTTGCTGCAGCGGGAATATTCCACGACACGCCGCAGAGCGCGGCGGAGAAAGTCGCCGCTGTTTGGAACGACGTAGGTGCTTGGTGGAGGAGTGAGGTTGTGCAAAGATCCCGACAGAGCTTCTGTGAGCAATACGCTCGGACGCAACCCAGACCGGTCCGCACACTTAGCAGATGGCTATTAGCTCATTCCTCGTCAGTCGCGCGAAGACATTGATCACTCAATGGAAAACGACAGCACACACTCGTCCATCACCGATGACCACGAACTCCTGCGTCTGATGGTGTCGGACGCCAGAGCGCAGCGAGATGTCTACCGACCCGGACCATATTGGAGCAGAAAGACGAAGAATGCCGTCAACCAGATAGGACGGCATGGGTTGGCGGACTTTCGAGGCGCATCTTCCTCAATCGGGTTGAGCTTCACAGACTCGATCCACGTCGATGTGCGACACGATCTCGCTAGCGGCTTTCGCAGACCCCTCAAGTTCCTCTTTGAAACAGTGTTTCCGTTCAAGAATGTCTTTGCCGCTCAGGTCTCGCTTACCGCTTCGTACGCAGCGGAGGCGCGTCGGCTGAAGAACCTGCTGCTCGCGGCTGACGATCATGTACGGGAGCTGCTGATGCGCTACAAGCTCCCTTGCAGTCTGAGCGGCGGCTGTGTCGATTACCTAGAGCTGGACGGCAGGAAGACGTCAACGCACTACCTGAACCTCCTGCATCAGCATGACCAGCTGACTAAGCACTTTGACTTCAGGTCCGCGACCAGCATGTTGGAGATCGGAGGCGGCTTCGGCGTCAACGTCCACCTCCTTCTGGAAAACTACCCGAAGCTAAAGAAGGTCGTCTACTTAGACATCCCGCCGAACCTATACGTTGGGACCCAATATCTCAAATCGTTTTACGGCAAAGCAGTGGTGGATTATCGAGATTCCCGCGAGCTGCAGTCGCTGGTGTTCTCGCCGCATGACACGCGCGAAATTCTCGCCATCGCGCCCTGGCAAGTTGAGAAGCTCGCTCTCAATATCGACCTCATTTACAACGCACACTCATTTGTCGAGATGCCGCAATTTGTCGTGTCAAATTACGCTGACAAGTTAGCGAGGTTGTCGCAATTCGAGTCCGCCACCGTCTTGATGCTCACCTACGACTGCTTCGACCTCAGGACGACCCTCGATCCAGAGCTATTACCGAGCTTCTTTCCGACGAAGACGTTCCATCGTTCTACCTTTCCGGTCTTAGATCGCAGTTATAACGTTATTACTTTTGTCGGTCGCCAGAAGCGCGCGAGCGGGCAGCAGGCCGCCTGATGCACAGCTCAAGAAACGACCTGGGAGCCGCCTGCACAGTCGGGCAGAGGCGACCAGGGAGCGGGGCGGCACCACAGTTCCAGAGACAATCAGAAGGTTGTCTAGGGACTCGCATTGAAACCCGCATCTTGGTCCGACATTGGCTGTTGCCGTGTCGAAGACGTGAAGGCATCTGAACCCACAGTCAGCAAAGATCATTTGATGCAGCCAAAGAAGCTACTCGACCTCGGATGCGGGAACAAAAAGCGCGCCGGCGCGTTGGGAATCGATTTCAACAATCGAACGGCCGCCGACCTGATCCACAATCTCAACGTGTTCCCATATCCGCTGGAGAGCGAGACATTCGATGAGGTCTACGTCGACAACTGCCTGGAGCATCTGGATGATGTGATTCGTGTCATGGAGGAGATTCATCGCGTCCTGAAGCCGGCAGGTCTGGTTAAGGTAATAGTCCCTTACTTCAGGTCTACTTGGGCACATATAGATCCCACGCACAAGCATTTTTTCACGGTTCACTCCTTCGCGTACTTCGATCCCGAGGACGTAATCTGCAAGCGCTACGATTACTCATTGGCAAGGTTCAAGGTGGAGAAGATTGTCTTCAACGAAACTTTAGCGAATCGCTGGACGAAGAGGTTGGTCTTGAGGCTGGCAAACCGGTGGCCGTCACGGTACGACTACTACTTCAGCCACTTATATCCACTCGATGACATATCCTTCTATCTGCGAAAGTTATGATTCTCCGTGACGTCTGTGAGCGCATATTTATGATCTCGTTTGGCGGCCGCTGATGAAAGTGTCGATCTGCATTCCAACTTACAACCGGTGCCAACATCTGACGAACTGTCTGCAATCGATCGTCTCGAATAAGGCGAGGGCGACCCTGGACTTTGAGGTATGCGTCTCTGATAACTGCTCTACAGACGATACGCCGCAGGTAGTACGTCGGGCACAGGCGCATATTGATATTAAGTACCGCAGAAACGCGCGGAACCTGGGAATACCCAAGAATTTCCTAAGCGTCGTCGAAATGGCGTCCGGAGAATTCGTGTGGCTGATCGGAGATGATGATCTCCTGGTCCCGTCTGCCCTCGAGGAGCTTGGTAAGCTGATCGATGAGCATCCAAGGGTTGATTTCTTATATATCAATTCCTTTCATTTGATGGCGGGTTACGTCCTTTCTTGTCCACAGCCCTTTGACACCGCTAACTTGCCAAACAATATGACGCTGTTTTCTTCCTGGCCGCATAGCGGCGAGATGAAGTTCATGGAGCTCGTGAACCCGAAAATTTCGTTCGATTTCCTGGGTGGCATGTTTCTCTCCGTATTCAGAAGGCGGAACTGGCTAAAGCACGTCGATGCCCTCGATCCGGCAGCAGTGTGCGATCCGAGAACGTTCTCGCATTTCGACAACACGTTTCCGCACGTGAAGATCTTCGCCCGGGCGTTCGCAAATTCGCAGGCTTTCTTCAGCGCCAAGCCACTCAGTGTCTGTCTCACGGGCGCGCGGGAGTGGGCACCGAAGTATCCGCTGGTAGCCAGCGTGCGTCTGGTAGAAGCGCTGGAGGAGTACCGCAGGAATGGCCTGCCATTGCTGCAGTACCTGCGTTGCAGAAATTATGCTCTCAATAACTTCGTGCCGGATCTGGGCTCGATGCTCTTTCACAGAAAGGTCTCCGGGTTCGCGTACGTGAATCCGGTGAAACTTGTGTTCAGCAATCTCCTGTATCCGAACTTCTATCTATCAGTGATCTATTTCGTAATCAGAAAATCGAAGTTGATATTGGGCAGAGCGATCGGCGGGCATATGGAAACTACAAGATGAAGGGATGTCATGGGAAATGCTGTGCATGAGCTCAGCACCTGCGAGGTCTGCGGGAACCAGCGCCTGACGCCAGTGCTCGATCTGGGTTTGCATCCGATGTGCGATGACCTTGTTCGGGTCGGGGACGATCGGGCGTGCCGGGAGTATCCTATCGAGATACTCCTCTGCCAAACGTGTCTGACTGCGCATCAGCGCTTTCAGGTCCCGAAGCACGACCTGTTCCCGGCCTCTTATCACTATCGCTCGCGCTTCACTGCCGATGTGCTAAACGGCATGGCTGCGCTGGTCGAGTCTTGCACCCGGCGATTTGGCGACCTTGCGGGTAAGAAGGTTCTCGATATCGGCTGCAACGATGGCAGCCTGCTTGATTTCTTCGGTAACAAGGGTATGGCGACGATTGGCATCGAGCCCACCGATGCCTGCTTCGATGCACAGCAGAAAGGGCACATTGTAATCCAGGATTATCTCTCCCCGACGGTTGCAGACTCGGTCGTCGCGGCACACGGCAAGCCTGACTTCATAACCCTCACGAATGTGTTTGCGCACATCGAGAATCTTGGGGAAGTTCTCGAGTCGCTCAGACGGTTGACGGCCGCGCATACCGTAATAGTGGTCGAGAACCATTATCTGGGGGCTGTGCTCGACGGCAATCAGTTCGACACGTTCTATCATGAACATCCGCGCAGCTATAGCTACACCTCGTTTATCCATATGGCTCGCTCTCTGGGTGCTCAGCTGTTGGGGGTGGAGTTCCCCTCGCGCTACGGCGGTAACATCCGCACATTCGTGGGTCAGGTTGCCAGGGGCGGCGGCCGAGTCAGCGACGGTTATTCAGAATTGAGTGCCCGCGAGAAAGGATTTCCAGAGAAATTCGAGGTGCTTCGGCACGGGATCGAGCGGTGGCGCGAAGCAAAGAAGCGCACCCTCGCCATGTTGATCGCTCGGCACGGGAAACTGCGTAGCAAGGCCTTCCCCGGTCGTGCCGCGATTCTAGTGAAGATGCTGGGATTGAATGAAGAGTCGATCTCCGCGGTGTACGAGAAGCCAGGCTCGCTCAAGATCGGCCACTATCTGCCCGGTACACGCATTCCGATCCGGTCAGATGATGATCTGTTCGCCTTACCCGATCAGACAGCACCGCTGTTGAACCTTGCCTGGCATATTCCAGAGGAGATCCGCAGTTATCTGGCAGCACACAAATACGCCGGACCGGTCATTGACATTCTGAGTGCCGAGGATTTTGAGCAGAGGCGCTAGCAGTTTGGGAATCGGCAGGAGCGATGAATTCGGATCGTGGCCCGAGAGAGTCGCGGTCATTGGCGGGGGGCGATGGGCAAGACAGCTCACCCAGGTCCTTTGCGACCTGACTCCTCCAACCGTCCGAATATCCATACACTCACGGAACAACGCCGAATCGCTGTCGGTTTGGGCGAGATCACGGGGATTGGAGGAGCGAGTCGAGACATCATTTGGATGGCCGCGTCTTCTTCGTGCTCGTTCAACCGCGGTGATCGTGGCGAATGCAGCCCGGGATCACGAAAGTGCTGCTGTGGCGGCACTGTCTGAGGGTGTGCCCGTCTTGGTCGAGAAACCCATTGCGCCCACGGCTGCTGCGTCGTACCGCATGGTCGATCTGGCGCGCAGCCGGAATACGCGTTTCGCGGCAGCCCATGTGTTTCTCTTCGCGAGATACCTGGAGAGTTTCGCGCGACTTGTCAGTGAAACCGGAGGCATCCGCTCCCTACGCGTGCGCTGGATGGATCCATCGAGCGAAAGTCGATATGGAGAGAAAAAGCGCTTCGATCCAGGCTTGCCGATCTTTGCGGACTGGCTCCCGCATGTCTTGTCCATAACGAACGCTCTAACGCCCGGGTTGCCCCAGAGGTGCGAACGTCTCAAATTCCTCAGGGGCGGAGCACATTTGGAACTCGAACTCGTCTTGGGCAGCACTCCATGCAGTGTCGAATTGGTGAGAAACGGCGATCGGCGACAGCGGATCGTCGAAGTTGTGACATTGAAGAAGACACTGCTGTTGGACTTCTCGAAGGAGCCGGGGACGATTATTTGCGGCTCACAGACCTCGAACGGGGATCCGGATTGGGGGAGAGCGAGGGGGCCAGCGGCACTGATGCTATTTGCATTCCTACGATGGGCAGCGGGCGGAGAATTTGACAGCCGACTCGATATTGAGCGTGGGCTGCGGGCGAGCGAAGTCATAGACGAGGCAGCGAGCATGTACAAGGCGGCTCTCGTGCCGTGGTTGACGGCCGAGCTTGCATCCCCGGAGAGCGAAGATGACGACCTTCGTTATGCACTTACAGAACTACTTCAGGCGGCAAGCCTTCTCCCGGAGACCGCAATTGAAGAGCACATTAGACGAGTGCGGCAGGAATTTTCCAAGACGTCCGATGCGCAGTGGTTGAAAGCTTTGGTCGAGGCGCAGAATCCGCTAGAGCTCCTTTCAAACTAACCTCAGAGGTTTCAATCTTGAAGGTCGTCATTCTCGCAGGTGGATACGGGACGCGTATTAGAGATGTCGCCGATGACATGCCTAAACCGATGATTCCAATCGGACCTCTACCCATTCTCTTGCACATCATGAAAATCTATGCCCACTTTGGGCATAAGGAGTTCATCATTTGTCTCGGCCACAAGGGATCGGTGATCAAGGACTTTTTTCTAAATTACGAAGCGTACACCCGCGATCTAACGATTAGGTTCGGTCGCGATGGAGCTATTACCTACCATAGCGAGCACAATGAGTCCGATTGGTGCATCACGCTCGCGGATACGGGGCTGCGCTCGATGACCGGCTCGCGAATATCGCGTATTCGTCGGTACGTTCAGGACGATGCCTTCATGCTCACCTACGGCGATGGCGTCAGTGACATTGATATCTCGCGCCTCATTGCCTTCCACAAGTCACATGGACGGATACTCACGATTACTGGCGTTCGACCTCCCGGCCGCTTTGGCGAGATGGTTGCTGAGGCGGGAGGACAAGTCGCCGAGTTCAATGAAAAGCCCCAAGCGATTGCGGGACGTATTTCCGGCGGCTTCTTCGTAGCCAATCGACGGTTGTTCGATTACCTCGACGATCGCGAAGATTTAGTATTCGAAAAGGAACCTCTCCAGCAGCTTGTCCGGGACAAGCAGCTAATGATGTACGAGCATGATGGGTTCTGGCAGCCGATGGACACGAGTCGGGAGTTCCAGCTGCTAAATTCACTGTACGCTGAGGGACGAGCGCCGTGGGTTCGGTAGATATGCGCTCGGCGTTGCGATCGTTCTCCGGCAAGCGCGTGTTCATCACTGGGCACACCGGATTCAAAGGATCATGGCTCGCGTTTCTTCTCAACGAATTGGGCGCAGACGTAATGGGTTTCGCGCTGTCTCCAGAGCCTGGCGCTAGCCACTTCGAACTCCTCGGTCTTGCGAACAAAGTCAGACACGTCGTCGGGGACATTCGGGACGCTGTAGCATTAACCAACGCACTGCATACCTTTCGACCCGAATACGTGTTTCATCTGGCGGCTCAAGCCCTGGTGAAGAGGTCGTATGACGACCCTGTAGGAACCTTCGACACAAATGTCATGGGGTCCGTGCATCTGCTAGACGCCGTACGGCACTGCGATTCGGTGCGATCCCTCATATATATTACCTCTGACAAGTGCTACGAGAACGTCGAATGGGTATGGGGCTATCGGGAAACGGACCGCCTCGGTGGGCACGATCCTTACAGCGCTTCCAAAGCGGCGGCGGAAATCATTTTTTCCGCCTATGTGCGATCGTTTTTCTCGGCGCGCGAGGCGATCGGAACGGCCACCACCAGAGCGGGCAACGTGATCGGCGGTGGAGATTGGGCACCGGACCGCATTGTTCCCGACTGCATTCGCGCCGCGCAGGCAGGGGAACCCATCCGCCTGCGGAATCCCCGGGCCACTCGTCCATGGCAACATGTACTCGAGCCCTTATCGGGCTATTTACTGTTGGCAGTACTGCTGCGCGACCGGCCCGATGCGTACGGCGGATCCTGGAATTTTGGACCCTCCATGCAGGAGGTGCGTACCGTGCGCGACGTGGCTACCGCCCTTGTCAAGCATCTCGGCAAAGGTCGCATCGAAGTCGCAGAAGCCGCGGGGCAGCATCACGAGGCGAGATTATTACAATTGAGCTGTGATAAGGCGCATCAACTGATGGGATGGTACCCAAGGTGGAGCGTGGATAAAACGCTGGCTGCGACCGCGACGTGGTACGGCGCGGTGCTCAGCGGAACCGAAGCGGAGCAAATGACGCGTAGCCAAATTCGCGAATATTTCCATGAGTTGTCATGATTGAGGGAGTCACCGTCACGCCACTGCGCCAGATCTTCGACGAACGGGGGAAGGTCATGCACATGCTGCGTGAGGATTCTCCCGTCTTTATGAGATTCGGTGAGATCTACTTTTCATGTGTGAATCCGGGTGCCGTAAAAGCGTGGCATCGACACAAACGCATGACTCTGAACTACGCCGTCATCTTCGGAGAGGTGAAATTCGTTTTGTTCGATGACCGAGCGGGCAGCAGCACTCGCGGTCAGGTGCAGGAATTTCTCTTATCACCCGAAAACTACTGTCTGGTAACCGTTCCGCCGCTCCTGTGGAACGGTTTCAAGGGTGTTCGGGACACGGTTGCCATACTCGCTAATTGCGCAACGCTGCCGCATGAAGACAGTGAGATAGAGCGCAAGGCGCCGTTCGACAGCGGCATTCCCTATGAATGGCGGATGCAGCACAAGTAACGCGTCTGACGCTCGGACACTAGTTTGAAAGGGATCCTTATTACCGGGGGGTTCGGGTACGTCGGAGGGCGGCTTGCACAGCACCTGACTCGCGCTGCAGTCGGTCCGGTTGTTTTGGGATCGCGGCGGCCGACCTCGCCACCTGACTGGTTGCCAACGGCTAGCGTAGTTGAAACACGGTGGCAGTCGGCCGAGGCGCTGCTCGAGATATGCAAGGGTGTGGAAGCAGTTGTACATCTTGCGGGCATGAATGCGCAAGACTGCATCGCAGATCCAGTGCGCGCGCTCGAGGTGAACGGTGTTGCTACTGCCCGGTTGTTGCAAGCCGCCGTCGCGGCCGGTGTGAGGCGCTTCGTACACGTGTCCACGGCGCATGTGTATGGCAGCCCTTTAAGTGGTTCGATATCGGAACGCAGCGCCACGACGTCATTGCATCCGTACGCAACAAGTCATCGGGCGGGAGAAGACGTCGTGAGGTTCATGCATGAACGCGGTGACATCGAGGGAATCGTGATTCGCGTATCCAATTCCTTCGGCGCGCCTGTGCATCAGCACGCAAACTGCTGGATGCTAGTGGTGAATGACCTTTGTCGACAGGCAGTCAGCACCGGACAAATGACCTTAAGGTCTTCGGGTATTCAGCGCAGGGATTTCATTACGTTGACCGACCTCTGCCAGGCAGTTACGCACCTGCTGAGTCTTGAAGCCCCTCTGTTGGGCGACGGGTTGTACAACGTCGGGGGCGCGTGGGCGCCGACAATCATCGAGATAGCCGAACGAGTCGCAACGTGTTGTCAGCGAGTTCTTGGCTATACGCCACAGATCACGCGTCCCCAGGTCCAGGTACAAGATGCGAGCTATGCGCTCGATTTTCGTCTCGACAAGCTTTCGGCCACTGGATTCAAACTGATGCGCGGCGTCGATTCAGAGATCATCGGAGCGTTAGAGTTCTGTTTAGCGCTGAACGGACAGCGCCGAGCATGATGAACGGTCGGAGCGATCCGTAGCCTAGTCAACAATCGTATGACACGGAGCTTGACTTTCAGGTGACTGTCCGGCGCCTAGGGATCTGGCCGATCCTCTTCTGGGCGGTGATCGCGTTCCAGATTACCGTCCTTCCCGACACTCTGGGGGTCGGCTCCATGGCCAGGGTGGTAAACACCCTGGTGCTGGCAATGCTTTTCGCGTGCTCGATGGCTGTGCTTGCGAGTCAGGTTTCTGAGCGGGTATTGGTGTTCTATTGTCTCCCGATCCTCCTGATCACTGTTGGCTACCTAGCCAACGTTCTGCGAAGCGCAAATCTTGAGGCACTAACTTATTTGGGACTGATTATCCCGTGGTTTGCCGCCTTATCCGTACCCTTCACGAAGGGATTCGATGCGCAGAGGTACTGGCGGCTGTTCTATCGATTCATGCTTGTCGCCTCTGTGATCGCCCTGCTCGAATACGTTGCTATGTTTTCGGGATTTCTTCAACCCTCGATTCTCGAGACTAAACGCGGAGAATTTCTAAAGGGGGTCCTCACCATCTTTCTCGGGCTCCAGGATGGCACCCCGTTTAACCGCATGTACGGAGTGTTCGCTGAACCGGGAACGTTTGCAATGTATCTGCTTCCGGCATTGGCTTACGCTCTCGTACACCGGAAAATCCTTGGAGTGGTTCTGTTTCTCGTGTGCATGTTGTTGACGGCGTCGCTTGGCGGGTATCTGGGGATCGTTCTGGTCGCTGTTGCGTTCGTGCAATGGGAGGCCAGGCGGCGAGGGGCCGCCGCTTCGCTGTTCGTCGCGCTTGCCGCCGTCGTCATCATTGCCTGCACATTTGGCACAGTGTACGAGTTCTTTGCGGGCAGCTACCTCGATAGAGGTGAGTCAGCTGCTGAGAGAGAGTCCAACTTGGATCTATTCTTTAGGAACTTCTTTGATATTGCCTTCGAGGATCCGCTGGGCATGAAACTGCATGGCGACTCGCTGACGGAACTCACGAAGTCTGACAGGCTCTACATCGGATCGAACTTCACCATCGGGAATGCTCTGATAGTTGGCGGTCTGACGTCTTTTATCGGGTACGTTATGTTCTTGCTTGTGAATACCGTCTGCTGGCTGCGAGCAGTCGGCCGTACGAGCCATAGCAAAGTCATGGAATGCGTATGTGTAAGCTTTCCGGCTGTGCTGAGCTTTATAGTGCAACGGCCAACCATCTTTGATTCTGCGCTGTACGCTTTTTTATTTGCTGTTCCGATCCTGTCAGTGTTGAGACGGGGTCCTGCGGGAACATCGTCTGACATCCCGTTGACTAGCCTGACGCGAAGTGAAACGTAAACCCGATCAGACTGCGGAGCGCCAACCTGAGGGCGTGCGGCCGGTTTTCGAGGGCGCGCCGCGTGTCTGTCAGCCGATCGCCACCCCGAGCGCGAGCCCGAGCAGGAAACTGGCTCCGACGATCCTGGAGATGGCACAGCTCATTGCGGCGCGCGTCGCGGCCAGCCTCGGATCCCATCCTCAGGTGGTGGCAAAACTCGCCACGACGGGATTCGATCTGCACTACGACGCGGTCGTAGATGAGCTGGATCAGGTGGTGGCCTTTTGCGGGCGACAGGCGGGCGAGTCAGCAACGTGACGCCACTGGTTTCGGTCGTGATCCCGACCTACAACCGCGCGACGGACCTGAAGCGCGCGCTCACGTCGGTGTTGCGGCAGACTTGGCAACACTGGGAGGCGCTGGTCGTCGACAACCATTCGACCGACAACACTCGCGAAGTGCTTGAGTCGTTCCAGGATCGGAGGATCAGACTGGTGTCGGTGCACAACAAGGGCGTGATCGCTATCTCCCGTAATTTCGGCGTTGCCAATTCCACAGGATCCTATCTCGCGTTCCTGGATTCGGACGACTGGTGGACTCCTACGAAGCTTGCCGACTCTGTGCAGCGGTGCGAGGCCGGTGCGGATCTTGTATATCACGACCTGTATCTGGTCTGGTCACGGCGGCAGCGGATTTACTGGCGACGCCGGCGCACCAGAGCGCTATCCGCTCCGGCCTACGACGACCTCATTCTGAAGGGCAACGCAATATGCAATTCTAGTGTCGTCGTGCGGCGTGATGTGTTTGCGCGCATTGGTGGATTTTCGGAAGACCCCTCCCTCGTGGCGTGGGAGGACTACGATGCATGGCTGCGAATCGCCAAGATAACCGAACGCTTCGAACGGCTTGCGCGGCCGTTGGGCTACTACTGGATAGGCGGGGGTAATATGACCTCTGCGGAGCGCACTCTGCGCATTTTTCCACGCGTCCGGGAGCTCTACTTTGCACTGCAAGGCGAGCGGTGCGAAGACAGGCTGCCAGCGTGGTATCACTACGGACTCGGCCTCGCTCACTACGAGCTTGGATCATACGCGCTCTCGCTGCAGCACATGCGGCACGCGCTTCCCGGACCTCTGCCCGTTTGGTCACGTTCGAAAGCACTGTTCACCCTTACTGCTTCGTCCGTGCGCGTCCTGGTCGGAGCAAAGGGAGCACAGGAGTGAGCTGCGGCGGTGCGGTGGAACCGGCCGGCCGCGCCAGGATCCCTCGGAGATTTTGTGCAACCAATAGAATCACAGCATGCGCTCGAAGTACGCGCCAAGGATCGCTTCAGGTTCGGCGCGAACTGGACACACTTCCTCGCCTCCATCGATGAGGAGCGGATTCGGCTTGCGGCCGAGTCGCTGCGGAGCAGCCTGGGACGCGAGAGCCTGGCCGGCCTGAGTTTTCTAGACGCCGGGTCGGGCAGTGGGTTGTCGTCCCTGGCCGCGCGCCGTCTCGGCGCAACGGTGTTGTCTTTCGACTTCGATCCGCAATCGGTGGCATGCACGACAGAGCTGCAGCGTCGCTATAGAGCGGACGATTCGGATTGGAGGATCGAGACTGGATCGGTGTTGGACACGGAATACATGGAGCGGCTCGGTACCTTCGACGTCGTGTATTCCTGGGGTGTCCTGCATCACACTGGGAATCTGCAGCAGGCGCTGGAAAACATTGCGCGGCGCGTAGCGGAGAATGGAATGCTATTCATTGCTCTGTACAACGATCAGGGCTGGATCTCGAAGTACTGGGCTGCGGTTAAGCGCGGCTATAACCGGGGCGCGACGAGCAAGTTCCTGCTGACTGTGGCACACCTCTCCTATCTGTGCGGCGCTCGGATCGTTGGACGCGCCCTGACGGGCCGTTTGCGAGTGGAGCGCGGCATGTCCCTTTGGTATGACATGATTGACTGGTTGGGAGGGTGGCCGTTTGAGGTTGCACGGCCCAATGAGATCGTCGACTTCTATGCCGCCCGCGGCTTTAAGGTCCGCGCGCTGACCACGGTAGGTTCCCGCCACGGATGTAATGAGTTTGTTTTCCAGCGGCCGCCCACTGTGATCCGGACCGGGCCACCCTGTGGCGGTGTCCGCGACGCAACTTAATGTCAAAAATTATGCACGTCATAACCGGGCTGCGGCACGGAGGAGCAGAAGGACGGCTCACGCGGTGCTTTGCCAAATTCTTCCGATAGTCATGCGTTCAGTCTTCCGACGTCGCACCTCGAAGCTGCGCAGGCGCGCAGCCGCCCGACCGATTTTTCCGGACGATCAGTGCGGTGGCAGAAGGTCATATTCCATCAACCTGACACACAATGCGATTCTATATTCTGGATGATCTGGTCGCTCCTGCGAGTCGCAAGCCTCTAAGGGTTGAAGACGCGCAGGTCGTAGAGCGCGATGGACCCCTCGTCGAACGCTGCGCGCGGTGGTGCGGTCGACGAGGCACTCCCTCGGACACCGTCGCCGAAGACGAGTGTCGAGCATGCGCCAGGATGTGGATCGAAAGTGGGACATTGAGGGACGACTCGGCTTGCTATCCGATAGCTGATGGAATTCCGCGTTTTGTGGGAGAGGCGGACAGGGGAATTGACGGCGATACCCAGGAGAGCTTCGGTTATGAGTGGCAGCATTTCGCCGCCATGCTGCCCGACTATGATTTGGAGATCGAGAGCTACTTCGGAATTGTCCCCGATGACACCTTCCGAGATGCTGTCGTGCTTGATGCCGGCTGTGGAATGGGTCGGTGGGCTTGGCACATAGCAAATCGACCGGTGCGCCGTTTGTACGCCGTCGATTTCTCGCGAGCAATCGACAAAGCCGCGCGTACACTGGCGGACCGGCCGAAGGCACACTGCATACAAGCGGACATATGTAACTTGCCGTTCCGCTCAGGAGTCGCGGACTTCACATATTGCCTGGGTGTATTGCACCATCTTCAAGATCCGGACGCCGGAATGTGTAGCGTCGCTCGCGTGACGAGGGGACCACTGCTCGTCTATCTGTACTACGCTCTGGACAACCGGCCGCGAATTCACAGGATGCTCCTGTCAATCGTAACCGTCGCTCGATCTGTAACGGCGCGCCTGCCTAAGCGAGTGATGTTAGGTCTGTCTTGGGTGATCGCCGCCGTCGTCTACTGGCCGCTTGCACGCCTCGCATCGCTTCTCGACAAGTTCGGTTTTAAGCGCCTCGCTCATCAATTTCCGTTGAGTCACTATCGCCGCTATTCCTTTACGTTCATGGCAGGTGACGCGTTCGACAGGTTTGCCACGCGGATCGAAAATCGCTACTCGCGATCGGACATCTCGGCCTGGCTTGCGCGCTATGGACGCGAGGCGACTTTCTCCGATCGCCCACCGTTCTGGGTGAGCCTCGGATTTCCCAAGAAATGACCCGCATCCTCCACCTCATCACAACGCTGCAGGCGGGCGGAGCACAGACGATGCTCGCGAATCTAGTCGCCGGCGCCAGTTCCGAAGGTTCCGTTCAGCACCACGTCGTCGAGATGGTGTCCGGAGGAGAATGCAGTGAACGCATCAGACGGCACGCCGTTTCCGTGCACACCCTAGGAATGGTACGAGGTCGCGCCAGCGCCAGCGCGGTTTGGCGGTTTGTGCAACTGCTGCGAAGGGAGCGGCCGTCAATCATTCAAACTTGGCTGTATCACGCTGATCTTCTAGGCGTCCTGGCGATACCCGCTGTAAGGGTACCCGTCGTGTGGAATATTAGGAGCGCCTGGCATCAGGGCATCGATGGCTTTGTGCCACGCATGTGCGCCCGGCTCTCCGGCTTTCCGGCCGCCGTGGTCGTCAATTCCTATGCGGGGCAGCTCATTCATAGCAAGCTAGGCTACCGGCCTCGTCGGTGGTGCCTGATCCCAAACGGGTTTGATCTGAATGTCTTCAAGCCTGACGAGCAGGCTCACGAGGCGTTGCGCGCCGAGCTCGGCGTCGTGCCAGGCACGTTATTGATCGGGATGATTGGGCGCTGGGATCCGCACAAAGACCACTCGATGTTTCTCGCCGCCGCCGCTATGCTGAGTCGGCAAATCCCGGCCCTGCATTTCGTGCTGGCCGGCGATGGACTCACGCGCGACAACAGGGCGCTGTGCAAGCTGATCGACGAACTGCAGCTATCTGGGTGCGTGCATCTTCTTGGCAAGCGCACAGACGTGCCTCGCATCACAGCGGGCCTCGATGTCGCTTCGTGTATCTCAATCGGAGAAGCCTTTCCCAACGTGGTCGGCGAGGCCATGTCGGCGGGAGTGCCGTGTGTCGCTACCGACGTGGGAGACACGGCTGTGTTAATGAACGATGCCGATATGATCGTGCCGCCTGGTGACCCGGAAGCGCTTGCGTCAGCGTGGGGCCGGATACTTGCCCTGAGTCCGCCGGCGCGGCGTGCCAAGGGGATGGAAGGACGTATCCGAATAGCGAGCAGATACAGTCTGGCAGCCGTCGTTCAGCAGTACGAACGCCTCTACGGTGAGTTGCTGACGGACAGCCGTCCGCTGCCGCATTGATTTGTCAATTTACTGTGCCGGGGTGCAGTTCAGGTAAGAATTGCTCGGCAGCTACGCAGCCTGGGTTGGCGGCCGGCCGGAAAGATCTAGCGAGAAATTAGGCGAATGTGCGGAATCGTCGGTGCGTTCGGACCTCCCGGATCGCCACAGGAGTGGCTCGATGCGGCTTGCAACACATTGCGACATCGCGGCCCCGACGACTCAGGCATTTGGTGCGAGCCCAGCGCGGGTGTCGTTTTCGGACACAGGCGCCTCGCGATCCTGGATCTTTCGGAGGCGGGTCGCCAACCGATGGCGACGGAATGCGGCCGCTATCACATCGTTCTCAACGGCGAGATCTACAACCACCTCGAGTTGCGGAGCGCGCTTCCGCACCAGCCATGGCGCGGACATTCGGACACCGAAACGCTGCTCGCCTGCCTTTTGCAATGGGGTGCGGAGCGGACGCTGAAGGCGACGGTTGGGATGTTCGCATTCGCCCTGTTCGACATCGTCGAACGACGGTTAATTTTAGCGCGCGATCGGTTCGGTGAGAAGCCTCTGTACTACGGGTACGCAGGGGATACGTTTGTGTTTGCGTCCGAGTTGAAGCCTTTGCATGTGGCACCAGGTTTCGATGCGACAATCGACCGAGCAGCGCTTGCGCGCTATATGCACTACAGTTACGTGCCCGCGCCATACAGCATTCATGCTTCGATGCGTAAATTGGCGGCGGCATCGTGGATCGAACTGACGCCGGCGTTGGTCGCTGCGCGTTCGCTGCCGGAGCCGCGACCCTATTGGTCAGCGCTCGATGTGGCCATGGCGGGTGATCGCCAGCCTCTCGACCTCGATGACTCCGAGGCAGTCATCATGCTGGAGCACTTGCTCGGTGATGCGGTGAAAGGTCAGATGATGTCTGACGTACCGCTGGGAGCATTCCTGTCCGGTGGCATCGATTCCTCGACCGTGGTAGCGCTCATGCAAGCGCAGTCCACGCGACCCGTGCAGACATTTTCCATCAGTTTTCAAGAAGTAGAGTATGACGAATCAGCTCAGGCGCGACTGGTGGCTAGACATTTGCGCACAGACCATACGGAATTGAAAGTTCGAGCAGAGGATGCGTTAGAGCTCGTTCCCCGGATTCCGAGTATCTACGATGAACCATTTGCGGATTCGTCCCAATTGCCGACTTTCCTCCTAGCACAACTAGCGCGGCATCGTGTGACCGTTGCTTTGACTGGAGACGGGGGCGATGAGTTATTCGGCGGATATAACCGCTATTTCCTGGGTTCGCGAGTGTGGTCGTTTCTTTCACTCGTACCACGGGAGCTTCGTCGCGGGGTCGCATACGGGCTGCGAGCCTTATCCCCCGCGACCTGGGATCGTCTCGCCGCGCTCGTACGCCCGATCACTCCGTCCCGATACCGGGTTCGCATGGCAGGCGACAAAATACACAAAGTCGCTGGTGTTCTTGGGTGCCGCAACGGCGAGGAGCTCTATCGGCGACTCGTGAGCCAATCGTGGCTCGAGCCGCTGGTCCTCGGTTCTGGGTCGGAAAACTTAGCGTCGGAATGGTCTTGGCCACCGATGTCCAACCTCACGCATCAGATGATGCTGCTCGATGTGATCACTTATTTGCGGGACGACATCCTCACTAAAGTAGATCGTGCGGCAATGGCCGTCAGCCTCGAAACCCGCGTCCCAATGCTGGACCACCGTGTCTTCGAATTTGCCTGGCGTATGCCGATGCGCATGAAGGTACGTGACGGCGAGGGCAAGTGGTTGTTGCGCCAACTACTGTATCGGCACGTGCCGCGGCCGCTCGTCGAGCGGTCAAAGATGGGGTTCGGCGTGCCGCTGGACACTTGGCTGCGTGGCCGGCTGCGCGATTGGGCTGAACATCTACTCAGCGAGTCGCGGTTGCAGTCCGAGGGTTATCTCGACGCAGGAGTCGTCCGCCGGCGCTGGAACGAACATCTAACGGCTCGACGCAACTGGCAGTCTCCGTTATGGAACGTGTTGATGTTCGAGGCATGGCTTGAGGCCAGGCGATGAGGAAGTTGTTTCCCTGGTGGGCCCGCAATTGGCATGAACCTTGTGCTCTCTAAGTTTCCCCGCGGAATACAGTATGTGGCGAGGCCTGAATCTATTCGTGCGGCGCAATGTATGACGTTGGATTATGTATTGAACTTTTTCCAAACAGCACTTCGCCCGCGGAGCGGTCGCGTTGGCCTCAAATCTGGTCTTGCTCGAGATTGGCCCCGGCGATTCGCTGTTGTCAGCGGTCATCGGCACAGCATACGGTGCGCAGTACACTCATCTTGTCGACGTCGGATTTGCCACTGTCGATGCGGCAATTTACCGCGATGCTATCCGGGCTCTGCGAACACTTGGTCTCGCGCCACCGATACTCGACGGCGCCGTCGACATCGAGGAACTACTGCGAGGCTGCCGCGCCTCGTACAGGACGCAGGGACTTGCATCGTTACGCGAAATTCCGACGGGGAGCGTCGCTTTCGTTTGGTCACACGCGGTGCTGGAGCACATTCGGCGCCACGATTTTCTCGATTTCGCGAGACACGACGCGTCCTCCGTGAGGGCGGTATCTGTTCGCATCAGATCGATCTCCAGGATCATCTCGGGGTGCTTTGAACATGGGAGACGATTCCGACGCCGCCACGCGCTTTGGAGCGCGAGTTCCAGGGATTCTGCGCCGAGGAGCTGCGAGTAAAGGAATTTGCAGTAGTACTGAGTCCGGCCTGAATTTCTAAGTGCATGCGCAAGCGTCTGCTATTCGTTGTCAACGCCGGATGGTTTTTCATTTCTCACCGGCTTCCCATTGCGATTGCTGCTAGGGAAGCCGGTTACGACGTCCACGTTTTCGCAGCGCTCGATCCGACGCTCGATCAAAATACCGCGAAAACCCTGGATGCAGTCGGCTTCTCATTGCACGAGGCTGCGTTCTCGCGCAGCGGCTCCCATCCACGGGAATTGTTGCGAGATCTCCGTGCGTTATGGCGACTGCTTCGTGACCTGAAACCGGAGGTTGTCCATCTAGTGACGTTGAAGCCGATATTGTTAGGAGGCGTGGCAGCAAAGCTGGCCGGTGTACGGCGGGTAGTGCTTGCTGTTCCTGGCCGAGGCTCGGTGTTTTCTTCCCGGGGATTGAGGGCGGCTGTTCGGCGTGGGTTGAGTTTGTTGGCATACAGGATCGCTTACAGACGAGGAGCGAACAAGGTCATTATCCAGAATGCAGATGATCGGGATTACTTCGTGTCCAGGGGAATCTTTGCTCAAGAGGATACACGCCTGATCCGTGGTTCGGGCGTGGAACTGGCGGCATTTCACGTTGCAGATGAGCCGGCATCTTTTCCCGTAGTTGTATTGGCGAGTCGAATGCTCCGCGAGAAGGGAATAAAAGACTTTGTCGATGCTGCAAACATTTTGCGATTACGAGGAGTGAATGCGAGATTCAAACTCGTCGGAGAGCCGGATACTGGAAATCCCCACACTCATACTGCTGAAGAGTTGAGAGCGTGGGCGCATGGCGGTGCAGTCGACTGGGTTGGTTTTCGTGCCGATATGGCAGTTGTATTTGCGCAATCCCATATCGTGTGCTTACCGACCTACTACGGAGAAGGGGTGCCGAAGGTCTTGATCGAAGCGGCGGCGGCGGGTAAACCCATCGTGACGACTGATACGCCGGGTTGCCGCGATATCGTGCGTCATGGATACAACGGACTGCTCGTGACTCCGCGGCGGCCCGATCTCTTGGCCAACGCGTTAGCTGAACTGATAGATGACAAAGAAAAGCGACTGGCGATGGGCCGTAAAGGCAGGGAGCTGGTCGAACAAGAGTTCAAGATCGAGATCGTCGTCCAGCAGACATTGGATGTTTACAAGGAACTCTTGGCAGTAGACGAAAGCTAGTGACCACAGGGTTCGGTAGAGCCCTACTATCTGTGGCGTATTACTTCATCAAGCTAAGAGGACGTTGATGCGCGTGCTGGTCACTGGAGCAACGGGTTTCGTCGGTAAGGCGGTCCTTGCGCGTCTTGCTTCGGATTCTGCTTTGCAGATCCGCGCCGCTGTGCGACGTGATGTACCCGACTTGCCAGCGGGCGTGGAGACGGTGGTTGTCGGCGATTTGGCGCTGGACACAGATTGGAGTCGGGCGGTGAGCAAGATCGATGTGATCATCCACGCAGCTGCTCGTGTTCATGTGTTGCGCGATAGATCTGCCGATGCGCTTGGAGTCTTTCGTCGCATTAATGTAGAAGGTACTTCGGCTTTGGCAAGGCATGCCGCTCAGGCGGGCGCGCGTCGGTTCATTTTCTTAAGCTCGATCAAGGTCAACGGGGAAGAAACGCTGCCGGGTTTGCCGTTTACACCGGAGGATGCCGCAAATCCGCTGGATGCGTATGCCATCAGTAAATTCGAAGCGGAACTAGGGTTGAAGCAGATTTCGGCGGCCAGCGGCTTGGAGATCGTTATCATCCGACCTCCGCTGGTCTACGGGCCCGGAGTGAAGGCCAACTTTCTTTCGATGATGACCTGGCTCTACAAGGGTACGCCGCTACCCTTTGGAGCAACTACCCACAATAGGCGCAGTCTCGTAGCACTCGACAACCTTGTAGATCTGATCTCGACTTGCGTCGAACATCCGGCCGCGCGAAATCAGACACTCTTGGTGAGCGACGGAGAAGATCTGTCCACTGCAGAATTGTTGAGGCGAATGGGAGCAGCTCTGGGGCGGCCGGCGCGATTGATCGCAATTCCACCCTTATTCCTCATATCAACCGCTAAGCTCGTGGCGCGCCGCGATTTGGCCCGCAGACTATTGGGTTCTCTTCAGGTCGACATCACGAAGACGAGGGAATTGCTCGGGTGGCATCCGCCATTGTCTGTCGATAACGGCCTCGAGAGAACAGCTCGTCACTTCTTGGAACAACTAGTAGTGTGACACGTAAATAACGGAACATTATCCTTGCGCATACCTGGGGTACACAGTGGCATCGGGCATGCGACAGACACAACTGAGCTTGAACAAACGGGACCGTCTGATCGTGGATGAGTTTCGTTCCAAAGGCGAACAGATGGCTCGGGAGCTCAATCGGGCCCATATCCTGGCGGCGCTGGATTCCAAGCTCCCGGAGCGGCAGATCATGGAGATACTCAACGGTGGGCCGCACAGCAGTGCGGCGCACACGCGCGGCGTATCTGAAGGGCGGAGTGGATTTCGCACTCCACGATGAGCCTCGATCGGGTAAGCCCAAGACGTATGCAGCGGATGCTGAGGCGCAGGTGACAGCGCTGGCTTGTTCAGATCCGCCCCCAGGGGCGCAGCGCTGGACGGTGGCGCTGCTGACCGAGGCGGCGCGGCGCCACCCGCAGATGAAAAGGATCAGCCGAGAGAGCATCCGGCGGATTCTAAAAAAACCTCCTCAAGCCCTGGCGCAAGCTGATGTGGTGCATAGGCGAGCTCACGGCAGAGTACCGCAGATGCAGGTACGAGCTGCTGGAGCTGTATGCTCGGCCGTACGATCCACGCGAGCCGGTGATTTGTCTGGACGAGAAATGCAAGCAATTGCTGCGTGAGACGCGGCGCCCCCTGCCCGCGAAGGTGGCAACTCTGGCCAAGGAGGATTACGAGTATGAGCGCGCCGGCACCTGCAATATCTTCCTGGCCGTCGAGCCGCGCGGTCAGCGCCGGATTGCGCAAGTCACTGCCCGGCGCACCAAGGTCGATTTCGTAGCGTTCGTTTGCCGGATGCTGCGTCGCGCGTATTCTCGCGTACGTACGGTTCACTTGGTCTTGGACAACCTCAACGTGCACTGGCGCGAGAACTACACGCCGAACCATGCGAGCTGGTTGAACATGGCTGAGATCGAGATCGGAATCCTGCAGCGCCATTGCCTGGCGCGCAGTGCTGCCGAGCAAGCCACCCTCACCACCGCGGTGGCGGCTTGGCAAGAAGCAGATCGGAAGCTGAGCCGACATTATGTTTCGCAATTAACGTGTAGCTGTACTAGCCCGCGCCTGAGTGCTGCTGAGCGCTTATGCTGCATTACTACCTGAAGCAGTCGATCGGCTTGCTGGGCAGGCCGTTGGTAATTGGCTTGCTGATCGTGCTTCTCGCACTAGGCTACCACCTACGCGGCCGGCTGCGAGCGGCGTGCCGGTTGTACCTGGTCGCGGCCCTACTGACCTACCTTGTTTCCATCAGGCTTGTCGGCGATGCACTGCTTGGCCCGCTCGAGCGTCGATACGCATCGCTCTCCGACGAGCGGCCCCTACCTCAGGTTGACTCGGTCGTGGTGCTAGGAAGCGACTATCGACCGCGCGCGGGCATTTTAACCGCCGCGGCTCTCGATGCCGACGGCCTGGTACGCATTGTGGAGGGGGTTCGACTCACACACCGTCTGGGTTCGCCGCACCTGGTGGTGTCGGGCGGAGCACCGCCCGGACAGGTACCGGTGGCGTTCGGTTATGCGGACTTCGCGCGTCGGTTCGGGGTGCCCGAGGCATCGATCGTCACACTGGGTGGTTCGCTCGACACGCATGCTGAGGCGCGCGCCGTCGTCCACTTATTGGGGCCGGCTCCGTTCATTCTGGTAACGTCCGCCTATCACATGCCGCGGGCATTGTGGCTGATGGAACGCGCCGGCGCGCACGCCATTCCGGCGCCAGTCGGTCAGCGCGTACGAGGAATGGCCGGAAACTTGATCGGCGCGCTTATTCCGGGTTCGAGCGGGTTGTATGAGACCGAGCACGCCCTTCACGAGTACATTGGTCTTGTTGCGATGACGCTGGGGCTCGATTGATTTTCCAGGCACCCGCAATGCTTCGCAGATGAGCCAGATGGAACCCGAGGTCTATGTGCTCGCGGGCGCGACGTTGGCAACCTCCGTTGCTCTGACACTTGCCATGCGCAAGTTCGCGCTGTCGCGTGGGCTGCTGGATGTTCCGAATGAGCGCAGCTCTCACAAGGTCCCTACCCCACGGGGGGGCGGCGCTGCGATAACACTCACCGCGATGACGGGGTTCGCCGTCCTGACGGCGCTGCACCGGCTCGACTTTGCGGTGTTCGCGGCGCTTGCCGGTGGCCTTGCGGTCGCAGCGGTCGGATTCCTGGACGATCGTCACGCTCTGCCGGCGGCAGTCCGACTATCCGCGCACGTGACAGCCGCGCTATGGGCGCTCGCTTGGTTGGGCGGGCTGCCCGCGCTGCGCGTCGGAGACCATTTGATCTCGCTCGGGGCTCTCGGCACTCTTATCGGTATGCTGGGTATCGTCTGGGTGCTCAATCTTTTCAACTTTATGGACGGCATCGATGGCCTGGCGGCCGCCGAGGCGACGTTCGTCGCGTGGTCCGGGGCCTTGCTCGCAGCTGCGGGGTCGGCATCGGGCGGTGTGGCCGCCGCGTCGCTGACTCTCGGCGCCAGTTCCCTCGGGTTTCTGCGCTGGAACTGGCCGCCCGCGCGGATATTCATGGGTGACGTGGGCAGCGGTTATCTCGGGTATGTGATCGCGGTGCTGGCGCTGGTCGGGACGCGGGAGAACCCTGCGGCGCTCTGGGCATGGCTGATCCTGGGGGGCGTGTTCTTTGTCGACGCGACAGTGACGCTGCTGCGGCGCCTGCTTCGGGGTGAACGGGCACACGAGGCCCACCGAAGTCACGCATATCAATGGCTCGCGCGTCGCTGGGGAAGCCACGGCAACGTCACCCTGGCAGTCATGGCTGTGAATCTCATCTGGTTGTTGCCCTGCGCGGTGTTGGCGATGAGGTTCCCGGGCTATGCGGCCATGTTTGTAATCGTGGCGCTTGCTCCGCTCGCGGTGCTTGCCACCGCCCTCGGGTCTGGTCGCGCTGAAGCCAGCGTCCCCGGGCGCTGAACGCGGCGTGACCGCTGCCTGCCGTCGCGGCCGCGCTTGAGACCCACGCTGCCTTCATTTCGTCGGCCACTACCGGTTTCCGCGGGCACTCGCGATCACGTTGTTTCGGCGCGGCAGCCCACCGCACACTAAAAAGGCTCCTCTTAAGGTTTGAGATTGACCACGCCGCTCGATACCACCCGGGCCGATTGTCGAAGCGGTCCGTAGAGCTGCTTCACTTGCGTCGACGCAGTACAGCTTTGCGACCCGTGGCGCAACCACCGCAGCCCAGCGACCGCTGCCGCAGCCGAAGTCGGCCCCGACGGCATCTTGCGGCAGCGTGCCCACGGGAAGCACCGAAAATAGGCGTTAAAGATCTCGGCACGGACAGCTGCGGGCAACGCCGATTGATCGAAGCGTGTCCATTCGTCGCCAAAGCCGGCAGTGACATCGGCATCCAGGTTCGAAACATGATCTCGGGAGCGTCGCGGCGCCGCTGACGGAACCCAGACCGCCTGCGACTGACATATCTGGAAGAGTATCACGCTCAATCCGGTCGCGATCTGGAGTGGCGAACCGAAGCGCACCGCGCACGGGTCGCCGTAAACAATGGCGGTGTCAAGCTAAGTGCTCGTCGGTGGCGGCGTGCGAATGTTGGATGTCTTCTGGCCGCTGCCGTGTGCGGCCTTCGCGACTCTCCATCCCCCTCGCGGCAGTGACGACTGTGGTCGCGTTTCTGCCGCTGGCTGCACTCGCGATCGTAGCCGGTTCAGGTCGCAAAGAGACCCCCGAGCGCACAGGCGAAAGCCTCACTGTCGCCGTCAGCAGACGCCGACCGACCCCGGCCCGAATCGCAGTGCGTCAACCGCAACTCAGTCTGTGCGTTGCCGTACCGATGGAACGCTCGTCCATAAGCTATGTAACTAGTGTCGAGTGCCTCGGGTAATTGTCGTAGAATTTCGGCCTGCGCATCCCGACAAGGAATGCAATTAAGACCCGGGGTCGCTAAGTTGGAGGGCGAATGACGGATAGGCAGGCGGTTGGGACGCACGCGGGGCTCGGTGCCTCGGCTGTGGAGGCCATCCTCGCGCTTCCCCGCGAAACCAAGCGCCTGATCATGGTGATCGCAGACGTGGTGGCTATTCCGACCGCGTTGTGGGCCGCGCTGGCGCTGAAGTTCGATACCCTCGACCCCGAGCTCCATCGCACGTTCGCTTACTTTCTGGTCGCGTTGGGCTCCGCGCTTCTGGTTTTCTCGGCATTCGGGCTGTATCGGGCCGTGATCCGTTTCATGGGCCCGAAGGCCGTAGCCACTGTCATTGCGGGTGTGACGTTCTCGGTTCTGGCACTTGCGGTTTTCGATCGACTAATCGCGAGTCATCAGATCCCGCTCTCCGCCTTCGGCATCTATTGGGCGCTGGCTTTGCCCTACGTCGGCGGCAGCCGTTTCGTGGCCCGATATCTCTTCCGGCGAGCCGCCGGCCCCCGTAAGCGCGCCGCCCGCGTTGCCATTTACGGCGCCGGGGACGCGGGCGGGCGGCTGTGCTCTGTGCTGCTGGGTGGGCCGGACTTTCGTCCGGTCGCCTTCGTCGACGACAAGAAAGCGCTACAGGGCAGCAGCATTCACGGCATCCGTGTTTATGACGCCGATATGCTTCCGGATCTGGTGCGTCAGCACCGCATCGATCGGATCCTGCTTGCCATGCCCACCGCCTCGCGCCGGCGTCGCCGCGAGGTCATCGTGCAGCTCGAACCCCTCGGGATCCACGTACAGTCCATGCCGAACCTTTCCGATCTGATCGCGGGCAAGGCGCAGATCAATGAGCTGCGCGACGTGGACGTAGCGGATCTGCTCGGGCGCGATCCGGTTCCCCCGAAGGCGAAGCTGTCCGGATCGTGCATCCGCGGCAAGTGTGTGCTCGTCACCGGCGCGGGCGGCTCGATCGGCTCGGAGCTCTGCCGGCAGATCATTCGCTTAAGTCCCAGCCGCCTGGTGCTGTTCGAGATGTCGGAGCTCGCGCTCTACACCATCGAGCGCGAGCTCGAGGAAGTTGTCGCGCGTGAGAAACTATCCGTCGAGGTCGTGCCGCTCATCGGCAACGCACATCACCGCCACCGTGTGCGCGAGGTGCTCTCGGCTTTTGGCGTGCAGACCGTCTACCACGCGGCTGCCTATAAGCACGTGCCGATCGTTGAGTACAACGTCGTCGAAGGCATCCACAACAACGTGATCAGCACCTGGTACACGGCGGAGGCGGCGCTCGAGACGGGCGTTGAGACGTTCGTGCTGGTGTCGACCGACAAGGCGGTCAACCCGGCGAACGTCATGGGTGCCACCAAGCGCCTCGCGGAACTGTTGCTTCAGGCGCTGCAGGAGCGTACTTCGCAGACGCGGTTCTGCATGGTGCGCTTCGGCAACGTGCTCGCCTCCTCGGGCTCGGTCGTGCCGCTTTTCCAGGAGCAGATCCGCCGCGGCGGTCCGGTGACCGTGACGCACCGCGACGTGATCCGCTACTTCATGACGATTCCGGAAGCCGCACAACTCGTTCTGCAGGCCGGCTCCATGGCCAAGGGGGGCGATGTGTTCGTCCTCGACATGGGACGCCCGGTGCGGATCGATGATCTCGCGCGACGCCTGGTGAATCTCATGGGCCTCACGGTGCGGGACACCGCCCATCCCGAGGGTGACATCGAGATCGAGTACACAGGCCTGCGCACCGCCGAGAAACTCTTCGAAGAGCTCGTGATCGGCTCGAACGTCACGGGCACCGACCATCCCATGGTCATGCGGGCCATGGAGCACCACCTGGCGTGGCCCAGGATGCAGGAGATCCTGAACGACCTGCTGGTGGCGCTCGCGAGCTTTGACTGCCAGCGTGCGCTGGCGCTCCTCGCCGAGTCCGTTGCGGAATACCAGTCCAGCCCGGACATCCGCGACTACGTCTGGAACCGCAAGACTGTGCTGCCGCACGCCACCGGCGCCAAGGTGGCCGACTTCGCTGCCAAGCGCCGCCAGTCCGAGGGCGCCAAGCCCGCGCCGGGACAAAGCCCGCCACCTTAAGCCGCAGATTGCCCCTGGGCTCCTTGAGTCCCCGGGAGCCTTCCCCGGCGGGTATCCTTCGCTCCTGCGTGATTTGAGTGCGGCACCGATTTGCTCTACTCTACGGTAATTAGTTCTTATAAATCAGTAATTTATACTTATTTAGCTCCATGCGTGTAACGATTTTTGGTTCAGGCTATGTAGGTCTCGTGACGGGCGCCTGCCTCGCCGATGCGGGCAACCACGTGATGTGCGTGGACATCGATGCCGGCAAGATCGAGCGGTTGAATCGCGGCGAGGTCCCGATCCATGAGCCCGGGCTCGAGGCGCTCATCAAGCGCAACGCCGAGGCCGGGCGCATCGAGTTTACGACCGATCCCGTGAAGGGAACCGAGCACGGCCTGTTCCAGCTCATCGCGGTCGGTACGCCGCCGGGTGAGGACGGGTCGGCGGACCTGCGCTACGTGCTCGCGGTTGCGCGCACCATCGCGACCCACATGAGCCGCTATTGCATCGTCATCACCAAGTCGACCGTACCGGTCGGCACCGCGGACAAGGTGCGCATGGAGATCGAGCGGGCGCTCGCCGCGCGCGGCGCGAGCTGCGAGTTCGACGTGGTCTCGAACCCCGAATTCCTCAAAGAGGGCGCGGCGATCACCGACTTTATGAAGCCCGACCGCGTCGTGGTCGGCACCGACAACCCGCGCACCACCGAGCTCCTGCGCGCGCTATACGAGCCTTTCACGCGCAACCACGATCGCCTGATCGTCATGGACGTGCGCTCCGCGGAGCTCACCAAGTACGCGGCGAATGCGATGCTCGCCACCAAGATCAGCTTCATGAACGAGCTCGCCAACATCGCCGAGCGGGTCGGCGCCGATATCGAGAAGGTGCGCATCGGCATCGGCTCGGATCCGCGCATCGGCTACAGCTTCATTTACCCCGGCACGGGCTATGGCGGCTCGTGCTTCCCGAAGGACGTCCAGGCGCTCATCCGCTCATCCCACGAAGCGGGTCACGAGCCCGACATCTTGAACGCCGTGGAGTCCGTGAACGCACGGCAGAAGGAAGTGCTCTACCACAAGATGTTGCGCCACTTTGACGGCAAGCTCGCGGGACGGACCGTGGCGCTGTGGGGCCTCGCGTTCAAGCCCAATACCGACGACATGCGCGAGGCGCCCTCGCGCACGCTCATCGGGCTGCTGCTCAAAGCCGGCGCGCGTGTGCAGGCCTACGACCCGGTGGCCGCTGCCGAAGCGCAGCGCATCTATGCGGGCGAGCCCAGGCTCTCGCTCGCGAAGAACGCTTATCAGGCGGCGGAGGGGGCAGATGCGCTCGCGATCGTCACCGAGTGGCAGGAATTCCGCAGCCCCGACTTCGACCGGTTGAGGGAGGTCCTGAAGAGCCCGGTCATTTTCGATGGCCGCAATCTCTATGACCCGGCGATGGTGAGCCGCTTCGGGCTCACCTATCACGCCATCGGCCGCGGCAAGCCGCTGGCGAGCGGTTGATCGATCACGCTTTGGGACCGAAGCGATGCTCACCCCAGTAATTCTCTCGGGCGGTGCGGGCACACGACTCTGGCCGCTGTCGCGGGAGCTTTATCCCAAGCAACTGCTCGCGCTCACGGGCAAGCGCACGATGCTGCAGCAGACGGCGCTGCGCCTCGAGGGATTAGGCGCGGCTCCGCCCGTGATCGTGTGCAACGAGGCGCACCGCTTCCTCGTCGCCGAGCAGCTTAGACAGCTCAAAGTCGAGCCGCGCGCCATCGTGCTCGAGCCCGCAGGGCGTAACACCGCCCCCGCGATCGCGCTCGCCGCCCACGCGGCGCTCAAGGGAGTGGCGGCCGGAGCGGAGGACCCGGTGCTCCTTATCCTGCCGGCCGATCACGTGATCAAGGACGTTCCGGCGTTTCAGCGCGCGGTGCGCCAGGCACTCCCGGCGGCGCAGCAGGGGCAGCTCGTCACTTTCGGCATCGTGCCCACGGCGGCGGAGACCGGGTACGGATACATCCAACGCGGAGCTGCGACCGGAGCGCTCTATCGCATCACGCGCTTCGTCGAGAAGCCAGATCCTGCACGGGCGACCGAGTTCGTGAAATCCGGCGACTACTACTGGAACAGCGGCATGTTCATGTTCGGCGCGCGACGCTATCTCGCCGAGCTCGCGCGCCTCGCTCCAGACATGGCGCGCGTCTGCGAGGCCGCCTTCGCCTCGGCGCGCGCGGACCTCGATTTCACCCGCATCACGCCCGAGGCCTTCGCGGATTGCCCCTCCGACTCGATCGACTACGCCGTGATGGAGAAGACTTCGGACGCCGTGGTCGTGCCACTCGCGGCCGGCTGGAGCGACGTCGGCTCCTGGGCGGCGCTCGCCGAGGCGACCGAGGCGGACGCGCACGGCAACGTTACGCACGGGGACGTCATCAGCGAGGACTCGGAGGGCAACTACCTCTACTCCGAGAGCCGGCTCGTCTCCGCGGTCGGCCTCAAGGATCACGTCGTGGTCGAGACCAAGGACGCGGTGCTGGTCGCGCCCAAGGACCGCGTGCAGGACGTGAAGAAGCTCGTGCTGCAGCTCAAAGAGCGTGGGCGCTACGAGCATTCGCTCCACCGCGAAGTCTTTCGCCCTTGGGGGAGTTACGACAGCATCGAGGCGGGACCGCGCTTCCAGGTGAAGCGACTTAAGATCAAGCCGGGCGCCTCGCTCTCGCTGCAGATGCATCATCATCGCGCCGAGCACTGGGTGGTGGTCGCGGGGACCGCGCGCATCACGCGCGGCGAGGACGTGTTTCTCCTTGAGGAGAATCAGTCGACCTACATCCCGATCGGCATGAAGCACCGCATCGAGAATCCGGGCACCATAGGGCTCGAGATCATCGAGGTGCAGTCGGGCTCGTACTTCGGCGAGGACGACATCGTGCGCTTCGAGGACCGCTACGGACGAGAGGGGACGAAGACCTGAAGGGCCGGATCCTTCTGCACCCGGAGGCAGGTGCACCGGCCGTGCGGCACCGGCTCCCGTGATTGAGGGCACGCGACGCTCTAGAATGTCATCATGGAATCGAAACTCGCCCGGCGGCTCGAGCATGACCTGATTGTGGCCGAGCGGCGCTTGAGCCCCGGGGAACGCCTCGCGGCATTTCTGGCGCACTCGCGTCTGATGGCCGAGCTGCATGCGGCGGCCCGGCAGTCGGGCTCAGGGCCCGCGCGGTCTGGCAGACCGGCGAGCGCATGAGAGCGAAAGGACCCGGGGAATCGGCGCTGTTGCTGCTGGATGCCGTGGCCGTGCTGACGGACGAAGGAGTCGAGTACGCCGTGATCGGAGCCATGGCCGCTTCGGTGCATGGCAAGGTCAGGGCGAGTCTTGACGCCGACGCTGTCCTCGGGGTCGGCCCCGCGAGACTGCGGCAGCTCGAGAAGAGATTCACCGCGGAGCATTTTCACACCGAGCTGCGCGAGGGCGATGCCGAGGATCCCGTGCCCGGGGTCCTGGCGCTGTGCGACGCACATGGGAACCAGGTTGATCTGCTCGCGGCCCTCAGGGGCATGGATCCGGCCGCTTTCCAGCGGGCGGTCACGATCCCGTTCCAGGGCGCGTCGCTCCGGGTCATCGGCCGCGAGGACTTCATCGCCATGAAGCTATTCGCCGGCGGACCGAAGGACCTGATGGACGCCAGCGCCGTCCTGCAGGCCGGCGGCCCGCCGCTCGATCTGGAGCTCCTGAGGCAGCTGGCCGGCCGTTTCGGCCGGCCGACGCTCGAGGCGCTGGAGAAGGTACTCGTATGACTAATCTCGATTCCTTCAAGGCCTACGACATCCGCGGGCGCATTCCGGATGAGATCAACGAATCGTTCGCTTACGATGTCGCCCGCGCCTACGCCGCGTTCGTGAAACCGAAGCGCGTCGCGGTGGGCTACGACATCCGCCTCTCCTCGCCGCAGCTCGCCAGCGCCGTGAAGCACGGCCTCACCGACACCGGCGTCGACGTGCTGGACATCGGCCTCTGGGGCTCCGAGGGGGTTTATTTCGCCACCTTCGCCGAGCATCTCGACGGCGGCGTCATGGTCACGGCGAGCCACAACCCGCCGGACTACAACGGCTTGAAGTTCGTGCGCGAGGGGGCACGCCCCATCAGCGCCGACACGGGCTTGCAGGACATGCGCGCGCTCGTTGAGAGCGGGCAATTGCCGCCCAAGGCGCCGAAGCTCGGTGCCGAGCGACCGCTCGATATCCATGGCCGCTACCTCGAGCACCTCCTCGGCTACGTCGAGCCCGGGAAGCTTCGCAAGCTCAAGGTCGTCGTGAATGCCGGTAACGGCGGGGCCGGGCTCATCGTCGACCAGCTGGAATCCCACCTGCCGTTCGAGTTCATCAAGGTGAACAATAGGCCCGACGGCAATTTCCCGAACGGGGTGCCGAACCCGATGCTGGAAGAAAACCGCGCCTCGACCGCGGACGTTGTGCACCGCTCGGGAGCCGACGTCGGCATCGCCTGGGACGGGGACTACGATCGCTGCTTCTTCTTCGACGAGGGCGGTCGGTTCATCGAGGGGTATTACCTGGTGGGCCTGCTCGCCGAGGTGTTCCTGAAGAGAGAGCCCGGCGCGCGCATCGTGCACGACCCGCGCCTTACCTGGAACACGCTCGACATCGTGAAGAAAGGCGGCGGCACGCCGGTGCTGTGCAAATCGGGACATGCCTTCATCAAGCAGAAGATGCGCGAAGTCGACGCCGTCTACGGCGGGGAGATGAGCGCGCACCACTATTTCCGCCAGTTCTCCTCCTGTGACAGCGGCATGATCCCCTGGCTCCTCGTGCTCGCGGTGATGAGCGAGCGCCGTCAGCCGCTCTCGGCACTGGTCGGGGAGCGGATGCGGCTCTTTCCGGCGAGCGGCGAGATCAACCGCCGCCTCACGACCGATGCGGCTTCGATCTTGAAGCGCGTGCGGGCTCACTACGAACCGCAGGGCGCCGCAATCGACCTCACCGATGGGCTCTCGATGGAATTTACCGACTGGCGCTTCAACCTGCGGGGCTCGAACACCGAGCCCCTGGTGCGCCTCAACGTCGAGACGCGCGCGAACGAGGCGCTGATGCGCGCGAAGACCGCCGAGGTGCTGAAGCTTATCGACGGGTGAGCGCGCCCGGCAGTCCGGCGCTCCTTAGGTTTACCGGCTGCCGCGGCGGAGGCCCCTGGGTGAGCCCTCGGGGGAGCCTTCAGGCTCTAAAAATCTGTACCCGCAAGCTCCTCGCCGCCCGCTCCGCCGTATGCCCGTCCCAGAGCGCGGGTCGCTTCCCCTTCGTCCACAGTCCCGCCAGTGCCTCACGCGCCGCCGCCACAAGGCCCGCCGGCTTGACCAGCCGGTTGGTGCCTTCGGTGAGAGTGATCGGCCGCTCGGTGTTCTCGCGCAGCGTCACGCAGGGTATGCCGAGGTAGGTGGTCTCCTCCTGCACGCCGCCCGAGTCGGTGATGGCGATCGTTGAGCGGACCACGAGGTTCATGAACTCGATGTAGCTCAAGGGCTCGGTCACGCGGATCGCCGGCGCGCCGGTGATCGAGGCCAGGAGTCCGAACTCCTCGAGGCGCTTGCGCGTGCGGGGGTGGACAGCAAATACCACCGCAAGCTCGCGCGAGAGCTCGACCAGCGCGGCGGCGAGCTCGGCGAGCTTGTCGCGCTCGTCGACGTTCGAGGGCCGATGGAGCGTCACCACGGCGTAAGGGGAACCTTCGACCTTCAGTTGCGCGCGTGTGTTAGCAGCCTCGATCCTCGTGCGCAGCATCTCGAAGGAATCGAGCATGATGTTGCCGATGCAGTCGATCTTCTCGAGCGGCACTCCCTCGGCGATCAGGTTCGCGTCCGCATCGGGCGATGGCGTCCAGAGGAGATCCGCGATCGCATCGGTCACCAGACGATTGATCTCCTCGGGCATGCGGCGGTCGCGGCTGCGCAGTCCCGCCTCGAGGTGCACCACGGGGATCCAGAGCTTGGCTCCCACGAGCGCACACGCGGCGGTCGCATTCACGTCGCCGACGACCACGATCGCATCGGGCCGCTCCGCCGTGCACACCGCCTCGTAGGCGATCATCGTGCGCCCCATCTGCTCGGCGTGGCTGCCGCTGCCGATCTCGAGGTGATGGACGGGCTCAGGCAAGCGCAGGTCGCGGAAGAAGGCCTCCGACATGTTGGCGTCATAATGCTGCCCGGTGTGCACGATCCCCGGCGCGCACCAGCTCTCGCGCGCGAGCGCGTGGTAAAGCGGCGCCACCTTCATGAAATTCGGCCGCGCGGCGGCGATCAAATGGACGACTTTGGGGCTCAAAAGGCGCAAACCTCCTTCGGCCAACGGCGCCTGATCCCGGCGGGCACTCTGTCGAGGACTCAAATCTGAGCCCGCCGACATACTCTCGACACCGCTACCGGAGTACTCTTACGGGGCTTGCTTGGTCCGTATGGCGGGAACTGTACCTTGACCGCTCCGTGTCTGCACACGGAGACACTAGTCGCCTCGCGATTGGGCGGGTAAGTTTCATCGTTCAATCACTTAAGGGGGCTACCTCATGGCGCTTTGGAAAGACACGAATACCGGAATTGCTTCCGCATCCCCCGCCCCGGGCGGGGCGAGCAGCCCGGCGCCCCAAGCGCGGGAGCCTGAAAGGACCAACGTAGCGCCGCTCAGCCCGGACGTGCCGCGCCGGCCGGCACCGCGACAGGAAATGAAAGAATCCATCATCTCCTCCGATCTCACGATCGAGGGCAAGATCTCCGGATCCGGCCACGTCCGCATCGCCGGCCGCTTCAAGGGCGACGTGCAGGTCGACGGGAACCTGAGCCTCGATTCCGGGGCGCGCCTCGAGGGCCACGTCAAGGCGAACGTGGTGAGCGTCGGCGGCGAGCTCATCGGCAATATCGAGAACGCAAAGAGGGTGGAGCTCCTCGAGACGGGCGTCATCAACGGCGACGTCAAGGCGGGGTCCCTCACCGTGGCGGCGGGCTCGCGCATGCGCGGCCAGGTCGAGTTTGGCTACGAGGGCGAAGGCCGCGCCAAGGCTGAGAGCAAGAGCTTCGGCAACGCATGAGCCTCGCTGCTCGCCCGGAGACCGCGGGCAAGACGCGCACCTGTCCGCACTGCAAGGCGACGATCCTCGAGAGCCTGACGATCTGCCCCGGGTGCCTGCACCACTTGCGCTTCGACCAGGCGGCGGCGAAGCGGCAGGTGGCGGCAGCCTCCGCACTGCGTGTCGAGGGGGTGATCGCGCACCCCTCGGCTGCCGCGGAGCCGTGGGAGTACTTCGTCGTGATCGCCGTGCGCAACGACCGTGGCGAAGAGATCGCGCGGCAGGTCGTAAACGTCGGAGCGCTCCACAACACCGAGAAGCGCACGTTCGCGTTATCGGTCGAGGTAATGCCGCCACAATCCGCCGTAGCTTCTAATAAACCCGTGGCGGCACCGCCCCCTGCTCCAGCGCTGCGAGCGCCGGCCGCGAGGGCCCCGGCTCCTGCCCAAGCAAAGGCTTCCCCGGTCACCCCCAGCACTAAGGGATCGCCGCCCCTGCCGCCGAAGCGTTAGGCCGCTAGCGCTGCGGCCGACCGGGCCTGCACCGCGTTTCGAGCCTCAGAAGCTCTGCTCGGTCTGCACGAGGAACTGGGCCTTGTGGATCGTGCTGCCGGCGGTCTCGAAGGGAAAGGCAACGTCCACGTGAATGACGTTGCCGAGCCCGGTGCGCGCATTCCCGAGGCGAAGTCCAAAGCCGGCATCCTTGAGGACCCCGAGCGAGGGCTGGGCGAGCGGCGGCTCGCCAAAGGTGCGTCCGGCGTCGAAGAAGACCGCGCCGCCTAAGCGCCACAGCCGGAACGGAAACCAGTCGGTGAAGTAGCGCTGCTCGATCGTAAAGAGCGCCCGCCCCGTGCCGTCCTGATAGCGCAGCGGGTAGCCGCGCAGCCCGTTATCGCCGCCGAGCAGCACCTGGTTGTCGAGGTCGAGCCGCCAGCCCTTGGCGCCGACGAGCGTCGTGAAGAAGAGCCACTTCGAGCTCTGCTCGTAGTAGTAGCGGACCGAGGCGTCGGCGAGTCCGTTGTGGAGCTGCCCATCGTGCACCCGGCCCGAAAAGTCGCCCGCGAGGAGCAGCGTCGAGCCGTCGTGCCGAAAGCCCCGCCCGACCGTGCTCTGGAAGATGAGCGCGCTCTGGCTCGAGCCGAGCGTCGAGTCCGCCCAGCCGACGCGCACCGTGGCGAGGGTGCCGAGGTAGAAGTCCTCGGTCTTGAGGATCTGGTCGTGATTGAAGAGCCGCACGTAGTCGTCCTCGACCAGGTCGTACTCGACCCAGGGGTAGAGGAAGCGGCGGTCGACGGGCAGCGAGGTGGGCCCGGTCCAGCTGCTCACCGCGGAGAACTCGTGCTCGTCGTACGTAACGCCGCCGCTTAGGCGGTGCACCCAGCCGTTCTGGAGGCCCGGCGACCAGCCGGCGTAGGCAGACACGAGGTTATGCCGATCGCGGAACTGGTCGATGATCTGGCCGCGATCGTAGAGCGAATCGGTCTGCTGGTCGTTCACGACGCTCATCCCGCCCGCGTAGTGGGTGTCGAGCGCGTAGAAAGGCCGGTTCACCGTGAGGTCACGCCGGTAGCCGTCGCTCAAGTTGCCGTAACTCAGGCCGACCTGGGTCCAGCCGTCGATGAGATTCCTATTGGTGAATGACGCCACGGACTCGGTGCGATCGACCGTCCTCTCGTGCAGGAGCCGTACATCGGTTCCCGTGCCGGCAGCGTTCAGCTCCTCGAGCTGGAAGCCGATCGAGTTGGAGCCGCCACTCCGCGAGTAGTTGAAGCCGGGATTCAGCGTCCAAACGTCGCGGGTCGTTACCCGCACGTCGACCTTGCCGTCGTGATATTTCACCGGGCGGATCCAGGCGTCGTAGAAGTAGCTGTTGGCGCGCAGGATGCGCTCGGTCTCCTCGAGGAGCCGCCGTGCGTAGCGGTCGCCGCTCTTGAAGAGCAGCTGCTTGCGGATCACATTGGCGCGGGTCTTCGGGTGCAGGTGGTTAGCCAGGCGGAACAGCGCGACGTTGTCCTTCGGGTCGTCGAGGTTGAAGATGTTCTGGTTGTCGATGAGGATCTCGCCGACGACGGCCTTGTCGGCCTCGAGCTCCGCATCCGAGGGCATCCCCGGTGTCTCCGGCGGCGGGACGCCGGCGGGGAGCGGCGGGGCGGCGAGGGTGTCGATGGCGGGTGCATCGGCCCCGCGCGCGAGCGCCGGCAGGAGCAACAGCGCGAGGAGGGGCGCGGCGGCCCGATGCCGCGGCGCAGCGCACTGACCCCCCTTGCCACGGTGCGACCGCCTGCTGTGCATTTGAGGGATTGTGCCCTGACGGTGCCGGATGCGGGGGGCGCAGGTAGCAGTTCGAGTCGAGTGGCGCCCGAGCACGGGTTGGCGGCCACAAAATGTGACTTGCAGCCGGGAACGCGGCGCTAAGAGTCTGTGGGCTGGAAGGAGCGGGCAGTGAGAGGACAGCGTACGGTGCGGGAGCTCGGGGTCTGGGTGCTCGGCGCGCTGTGCACCGGAGGCGCGCTGCTCACGGCGGTTTCAGGCGTGGCGCGCGCGCAGCCCACCCATGCAGCGAGCGCCGGAGGAGCCGGCCAGGCCGCGCCCGCCATCGTGGTTTTCGCGGCCGCCTCGCTGGCCGAGCCCATTGAGGAGATCAGCCGGGTATTCGCGACGCGCGGCGCGGGACCTGGCGAGGCTGCGCCCGCGCGCATCCCGGTGCGCACCTCATTCGCTGCAAGCTCGGTGCTCGCCAAACAGATCGAAGCGGGGGCGCCGGCCGACGTGTTCGTGTCCGCGGACACCGAATGGATGGACTATCTCGAGCAGCGCCACCTGCTGCGCGGCGGCACGCGACAGAATCTCTTAGGGAATCAGCTGGTGCTGATCGCGCCGGCGGAGAGTACGGTGGAGCTGACACTCGCACCGCACGCGGATCTCGCCACGGCGCTGGCCGGCGGGCGGCTTGCCACCGGGGACCCGGACTCGGTGCCCGTCGGTCGCTACGCACTGGCTGCTCTCATGCGCCTTGGGATATGGGATCAGGTCGCGCCCCGTCTGGTGCGGGCGGAGAACGTGCGCGCCGCGCTCGAGTACGTGGCGCGTGGGGAAGCCACTCTCGGCATCGTTTACCGCACCGATGCGCTCGCCGAGAAACGGGTGCGCCTCGTCGATATCTTTCCGGCGGACAGCCATCCGCTGATCGTCTATCCCGTCGCGCTTACCCTGGGCGCAAGCGCGCAGGCCGCGGCGTTCGAGGCTTATCTCGAAAGCGACGCGGCCCGCGAGATCTTCGTCCGCTACGGGTTCGAGCGGCTGCCGCTCAGAACCTCCCGCTCTGGAAGTCCATGAACGCTTGGTTGAGCTCCTCGCGGGTGTTCATGACGAACGGCCCGTACTTCGCCACCGGCTCACGCAGCGGCCGCCCCGCGACCAGGATCGCGCGGGCACTCTGGCCGTCGGCACCCGCCGCGATCCCCTCGAGCTGCACCTGCGCACCCTCGCCGAGAACTGCGAGCTCGTGGGCGCGCACGGTGCTCGCCTCAGGGCCCTCACCGACGCGCATCGTTCCCTCATAGACGTAGAGGAATGCCGCGTAATCGACCGGTAGCGGCTCACGGAGCGTCGCACCGGGCTCGATCGCGAGATCGAGGTACGTGGGATCGGTCGCCGGCTGCAGGATCGGGCCCACGACGCCGGCGATGCGGCCGGCGATCACTTTGGCACGCACGCCCGGAGCGGGCGTGGCGGTCGGGATGCGCTCGGGCCCGAATTCCTGATATTTGGGCGCGGTCATCTTCTCGCGCGCCGGGAGATTCAGCCACAGCTGAAAGCCCCGCATGCGGCCCTCCTGCTGTTCGGGCATCTCCGAGTGCACGAGTCCCCGGCCCGCGGTCATCCATTGCACGCTCCCCGGGACCAGCACGCCCTCGTTGCCGTGGTTGTCGCGATGGCGCATACGGCCATCGAGCATGTAGGTGACGGTTTCGAAGCCGCGATGCGGATGGTCCGGGAAGCCCGCGATGTAATCCTCGGGCTTCTCCGTGCCGAACTCATCGAGCATCAGAAAGGGATCGAGGTCGGGAAGCTGCGGCTGCCCGATCACGCGCGTGAGCTTGACGCCCGCGCCGTCGGACGTCGGCATGCCCTTGACGACACGCCGCACGGTGCGGGCCTGTACTTCGCCGTTCACCATGGAAATTTCTCCTCCGGTTGGATCTCTCAACTATCAGGTCTCCACCGCTTGTTTCAAGGTCCTGCGCGCTTTGGGACCTCAGGCGGCGAGCGCCTCGACCGACGCCACCTGCGCGATCGCCGTGCGCGCGGCATTCAGGCTCGCCTCGCGCTGCTGCGGGGAGATCGCAAGTCCCTCCGCGCGCACGAAACGCAGGTCCTTGATGCCGAGGAACGCGAACAGGAACTTGAGGTACGACTCGCCGAACTCCCCGCGGGGATCCGCAGGGCTCACCCCACCGCGCGCCATCGCAACGATTACCTGCTTGCCGCCGGCCAGGCCCTCGGGGCCGTTCGTGGTATAGCGGAAGGTCCGTCCGGCGACTGTAATGCGGTCGATCCAGGCCTTGAGCTGCGATGGAATCGAGAAGTTATAGATCGGCGCGCCAATGACGAGCACGTCCGCGGCGAGGAACTCCTCGAGTGCTGCGGCATTCCGCGCAGCTTCCGACTCGTCGGTCCGGGCCAGGGACCTCTGCGAGAGGTGCGGCAGCTCCTCGGCGGCGAGGTCGAGGTAGGTCAGCCTCGCCTCCGGATGGGCGCTCTTTAGGCGCTCCACGATCTCGCGCGTCAGCGCGCGGCTCGCCGACCCATCCCCCGAGATGCTCGAATCGATGTGCAGTAGTTTCACGGCTGTCTCCTGGTGCCCCTAGCCTTGTCCCTAAGCGTATTCCTTGGAACGATCGTTGAGTATCCAGGCAGATTGGAACATATTGTTCCATATGTGTAGCTAATTGGAGCCGAAATGCAGCCTCTCGAGGGGTTCTACTACTTCACCCAGGTGGTCGATTTCGGCGGCTTCGCCAAGGCCGCACGCGCGCTCGGGATCCCGAAGTCGCGCCTCTCTCGCCATGTTTCGGCGCTCGAGACGAGACTCAGCGTGCGCCTCGTCAATCGCTCGACCCGGCGCTTCGTGGTGACGGACGTCGGGCACGACGTCTACCGGCATGCGAACGCCATGCTCGCCGAGGCCGATGCCGCTCTCGAGGTGGTGGAGTTCGCGCGCGCCAAGCCCTGCGGGACGCTGCGGGCGAGCTGTCCGGTGGCACTCGCCCAGTCCTCGCTTGCGCCGATCCTCCCGGACTTCCTCGGCGCCTACCCCGCGATCCGCCTGGAGCTCCACGTGAGCAACCGCCGTGTCGACCTGCTCGCCGAGAGCTTCGACGTGGCGCTGCGCGTGCGCACCAAACCCTCGGGCGAGGACGGCCTCGTGCTGCGCACCTTCCGCGAGGTGGACGAGTTCCTGGTGGCGAGCCCTGCTTACCTCGGGCGTGCCGCCCCGCTCGCCGAGCCCGCGCAATTGAAGCAGCACACGACGCTCGACTACGGGGGTGAGTTCGACCGGCGCCCGTGGGAGCTGCTGGGACGCGATGGTGCAAGCCTTCCGGTCGAGCACACCCCGCGCATCGTCTGCCATGACTTCGTGGTGCTGCGCGCCGCGGTACTCGCCGGGCTTGGCATCGCGCGGCTCCCCGAGAGCGTGGTGCGTGGGGACCTTCAAAGCGGCGCGCTCAGGCGTGTGCTGCCCGACTGGCGCAGTCCCCAGGGGATCGTGCACGTGGTGTTCCCCACCCGGCGGGGCATGCTGCCCGCAGTGCGGGCGTTCATCGACTTTCTGGCCGAGCGGCTGCCGGCGACGCTCTAAGTTAAAACGGCCGTAAGTTAAACGGGGACGCCGCGCGCTAAAACGGGAACGGGCCGCCTGGGCGCCGCCCTCCGGCGCGGTACGAACCGCACCGCGATGGGGGAGGTCCAAGTCATTACACTAGGGGTGTCCGGAGGAGTACCGACGCATGAGAACTCTCCGCGCAACCGCAGCTCGCGGGATCGCCGCGCTTGCACTGCTCACCCTGGCAGTGGCCGGCAGCGCCCGAGCCGACGAGACCGACCCACCCGGGCGCGTCGCACGGTTGAGCTACGTCGAGGGCGCGGTGTCATTCGAGCCTGCTGGCATGCAGGAGTGGACCGCGGCGGAGCGCAACCGCCCGCTCACCAGCGGCGATCGGCTCTGGACTGACCAGGAGTCGGTGGCCGAGCTCGACTTGGGCGATGCGGTACTGCGTCTGGGGGGCATGACCGGATTCGCTTTCCTCAACCTCGATGACAGGCTCGCGCAGATCCAGCTGAGCGCCGGAATCCTCCTGGTGCGCGTGTGGGACACGGCGAACGGTGAGACCTACGAAATCGACACGCCGAACCTCGCGCTGCAGCTGCAGCAACCCGGCGTGTACCGCGTGGAAGTCGACGAGCCGGGAAACACGACGCTCGTGAAGGTGTCCGAGGGACTGGCCCTCGCGCTCGGCTCGGGCGAGTCGATTCCCATCGGCGCCCAGCAGGTGATGGTCTTCACCGGCTCGACGACGCTCTCCTACAGCGCGGCCACTCTCGGCCCACCCGATGATCTCGACAACTGGTCCGCCACGCGGGACCGGCAGGCAGAGGAGTCGCCGTCGCGGCAGTACGTCGCCGACAACACGCCGGGGACTTACGAGCTCGACGATAACGGCCGCTGGCAGAGCACGCCCGAGTACGGCTACGTGTGGGCGCCCGCGGTGGTAGTCGCTGCGTGGGTGCCGTACCGGTTCGGACACTGGGTGTGGATTCCGCCCTGGGGCTGGACCTGGGTCGACGATGCGCCCTGGGGTTACGCGACGTTTCACTACGGTCGCTGGGTTTACTGGCGCGGCGGCTGGTGCTGGGCGCCAGGGCCGCGACCTTTAAGGCCCGTGTACGCGCCCGCGCTGGTGGCGTGGAGCCGTGGACCGGGCTTCGCGGGTCCAGGCGCGCCCGGCGCTAACGTCGGCTGGTTCCCGCTGGGGCCACACGAGGTCTACGTGCCCGCCTACCGCGTGAGCGATGCGTACCTGCGCAACGTCAACATCACCAATACGACGGTCGTCAGCAATACCTACATTACCGACGTCTACCAGAATCGCGTGACCAACATCCGCTACGTCAACAGCACCGCGGCCGCAGTGACCGCTGTTCCCCAAAGTGTGTTCACCTCGGCGCAGCGCGTCGTCGGGCACACGATGCCGGTGACCTCGGGCACGCTCGCGGGCATGAGCGTTGCCGCCGCGGCGCCCCCCGTCACGCCGGCCCGCCAGAGCGTGTTGGGAGCGGGATCGGGCCTGAAAGTGGTGCATCCGCCGCCCGCTCTCGCCAACCGCCCGGTGATCGCACACACGCCCCCGCCGCGCGCTACCGCCTCCTTCGACACACAGCTCGCTGCGATCCGAGCGAACGGCGGGCGGCCGCTTGCGCGGCCCGATCTCGCGCGCCTGCAGCCGGGGACACCCACCGCTCCGGTACACATGCTGGCTCCGACAAAAGCGTCGCAGCTCCAGCGGCAAGCGCAGCCGCAATCGTCGAAGGCGCACCCATCGCAGCTGCCGAGCTTCACCGAGCGTGCGCGGGCGCTGGAGAGCCCTTCACTTCCGCCCGCAACGCATTCGACCGAGCCTGCGACGACGACCCGCACATTCGTCTACAGCCCATCGCCGCCGGCCCCGACGCCCCCCGCGCACCCGGACCGGCCGCCGTGGGCTTCACAGGGCTCGTTCTCTGCGGACGATCCAAGTCACGCCGTCAGTCACCCGTCCGCGAGTCCTGTGTACCGGCCGGAGACTCCGCCGGCGCCTGTCGAGATCACACCGGCCCCCGTGGTGCACACGACGCATGCGGCACCGAGCCCGCCGCCGCCAAGCCATCCGCAGCAACACCCGGCGCCGCAGCCGGCGCACCCTGAGGAGTCGCACAACAAGTCACGGGAGGACTCGAGTCCGAAAGCGGACCGGTCGCGGGATAGGGTGGAGCGCTAGAGCGGCGCGTGAAGGGCCGGATTAACGGCCGCGACAATAACCGGGCTTCCGCCGATGGTGAGCCACTGCTACCACGTCGACAAGCGCGCCGCGGAAAAAATAGACGACGCTAAACGGAAATCGGTGGAGCAAATAGCGGCGGAAGCGCCCGTGTATGCTGGGCCATCGCCCCGGCGCATTCGCGATGCTCCTCATGGCAGCGTCGAGCTACTGGAGAAATGCCTCAGAGACAGTCGCATTGCGCGCGAGGTACCCGGCGTAAGCCGCCTCGGCCTCGACTGCAGCGAGTGGATGGCGCCGGACTGTTGCTTCAGCCACGCGGACCGCGTGCCAGGCGCTGCTTCACCAAGTCCCAGGGGATACTCTGCACGGCTCCGGAATCAAGTTCTCTGGCACGACGCGCAATCTCGATGCGCCAAGCCTCTTCCGCACCCGCTTCAACCGAGGCATCAAGGCGGTCGATTAACGCGCCAACAAGGTCCGCTCGTTCCGCCTCAGGAAGCGTGAGCGCCCTGCGAATTACGTCGTCCTTCGAAGCTGCCGTGTCCAAAGCCTACACCCAGTGCAGATTGAAGGGGAAGCGCGTGCTATAGGGACTATCGAGATAGTTCGCCGTTTCCGATGGCGTCTCAATCCACCTCGTACTGCAGGGCGTCGCGCTCCAGCTCCTTGACGAAGTCGCGCACCTCCTCGCGCGTACACACCTTGCCTTCGAGCAGCGCCTGCAGTAGGCCCTCGAGGTGCACGCGCACAGCGACCGCCAGCACCGTTGGCGGGTAACGTTGCAGTCCGGCCATGAAGTCGTTCAGCTCGTCCAGACACTCCTCAACCGTTCCGTTGTCTCGCGCAGCGTCCGTGAATGACATTGAGAGAGCTCCCCGAAGCAATGCTCGCTACAACGATACACGACTCGCGCATCGCTCGTGGGCCGCGCACGATATCTCCGCGTGTTTCTGCACGATCAGACACTCAAACGCAATTCCAAAGAGTCGGGCCCTCACTAGACTGTGCTCCCACGCCGCCAAACCAACACATCACGTCGAGGAGCACAAACAATGAACAGTTTCACCCTCACCGCGGTGGGAAATCTTGCGCGCAACCCCGAGCTCGTGTCCAAGGCGGACAAGAGCTATACGAAGCTCTGCCTGGTTGGCAACGACTACGCCGGCAAGGACGAGGAGGGAGCCGCGCGCGAGGTCACGACGAGCCTATGGTTCGTGGCGTTTGGCGCCATGGGCGAGGCGATCGCGCGCAACGCGCTCAAGGGAGATCAGCTGATCCTCGAGGCGCGGGTACGCGAGAGCAACTGGACAGACGAGAAGGGTGAGAAGCAATACGATCACTCCTTCATTGTGCAGGGCTTCCGCTTCGGCGCGCCGGGGAAGCTGAAGAGAGAGGAGCTCGACGCGCGGCGCGGCGATGACTCGCGCAGCTCCGGCGCGCGTGCCGTGAACGACCGCTGACGGCAGAACCTCCAACACGGAGACCTACATGGAAGTACGTCGCCACAGGTTGGCGAACCGAGCGAAGCGTGGCGCGTGTGCAGCGCTGCTTGCCGCCGCACCGACGCTCGCCCTTTCCCAGGCCACCTCGCCCTTCATGACGGGCGCAACCGCACTGCAGACTAACATACTCGCCTGGCTCACGCCCATTGCGATCATTCTGGTGATGGCGCTCGGCGCGATGGCGATGGCAAATCGGATGTCGTGGGGCTGGTGTATAGGGGCCATCCTTGGAATCGCAATCGCCTTCGGCGCGCCACAGATTGTCGCGTGGGTGCGCGGCATGTTCGGCGTGTGAGTCACGGCT